>CESM01193288.1_pt1 | contig 14747 bp, 11 predicted proteins | sample 361421 | NCBI WGS metagenome assembly CESM01 (sample SAMEA2622219, study PRJEB7988) | marine metagenome | isolation source: saline water (ENVO:00002010), including | reverse complement strand
TGGTCATTAGGTTGTGACTGGTCATTAGGTTGTGACTGGTCATTAGGTTGTAAATTGTCTTCTATATTAGAATTTTGTTTTTCCTTTTCCTTTTTTATCTTTTTATTATATTTATAAATCAAATAATAAGTTATAGTCATACCAATTCCTAAAGGTAATACTGGATAAATTGTACTTTTAAAAATATTAGATATATCTAGATTTATATTTGATAAATTAAAGGTTGTAGTCATAATTTGATTATAAATTTCTTTGTGAAAATTTCCTAAATATGACATAATAGAAGAATTGTTGTTTTCTAGATAAGAATTTGTTATATTATTAGTTAAATTAGCAAAAATTGATATTTAATAAGATTTGTAAAATTTTAAAAATATAAAAAAATAAAAATATAATCAATTTTAAAAAAGAATAAAAAAAGTAATAGTAATAGTATATTACTATTCTATTTAATTTGATATATATAATATTTATTTTGTTTTTTATTGTTTTTTTATTTCTTTAACTTTAAGCATTGTTTCATCCCATTCAATAACTTTTTCATCATTATTATCAAATAATATTGTGAATTCTGTTTGTCTACCTCCCATATATGGACCATCCCAAGAGTTTGTGTTTTCTACAACTCTTGCTATTTTAATTTCATCTTTTATTTCATATCTGTATAATTCACCTGGTTTAATATTCATGGCTTTTACCCATTCAGACATCTTGAAAACTTATTTTATTTTTTTAATTTATTTTAAAATTTAATTTTTATAATAACTTTAAATCAATTTTTAAAAAAAAAACGATGGTTTTCTTTTTTTTTTAAGATTTTGTTTATATAAGGGTCTTTGAGATTAGGTCGCTTCATGCGTCCCCACCACGGGGTCCATCACCTCGTCCTCTCCGCCCTCGCCATCCCCGGGCAGCCATTCTTGCCCGGGGCACGTGATCTGCCTTTTAGCAGCTTCCTCCCAGGTTGTGTACCTCTGGATCTCTTCGATTTTCTTTTCTAAATACTCCTTATCCATAAATCCTAATTCTTGTAAGTCTATCAACTGTTTTATTATTTTTTCGTGAAAACTCATTTTAAACTTGCGTAATTTTGTGTAATTTTGTTATTTACAAAATATAAATCAATTTTTGTTAAAAATGTCTATTTTGACGCTGGTTTTATTAAAGATTATTCTTTATTCTTTTGTGCTGCCTTTTCTTTAATTTTAGCATAAGCTTGTGTAATATCATTCAATGAAGGAACTAGTAAATTTTTTTGATGGATGACTTTTTTAAATTTTTTATTGGAAACATTACAATCCAAATCTACAGATTTCCTTGATTTCAACTTAACTTTTTGAAGCATACCACCTAAATTAGCAAAATGGTTTGATATAGCACTATTAGGAGAATTATCACAAGATTTTGTATTAGAATGATTATTAATATTACGAGTAATACTATTATTTATACTACTAGTAATACTACTATTAATACCGGTATTTTTAATCTTATCACCTTTTACGTGTGTCTCACTTTCATTTAATTCTGGAATGTCATGCTTACTAGTATTACTAGAATAAGTAATAACTGATGGATTTAAACCCTGCATCATCATTTTTTGTTGAATGGCAGGAATGGGAGTACCCATTCTTTTCATTTTAAAATACAACTTATAGGTTTCATCATCTCCGATTTGAGAAAAAGATTTGACTTCCTCTCCAAAGTAATAAAATAGATTAGGAATAGGTGGTGGATCACATAATTGACTTGGTAATGCTAGGGCACCGTGAGTAAATAAATTAATACCCCATTTATCTCCTTTTATCCAAACATTCTTAAAAAGAATAATAAAATGTCCATAAGTAGGAGCATCGATATCCCAATTATCAATTATATTATTATTAACATCAAAACATTGGCTTGTTTTAACATTAATAGGTAGTAATATTTTTTGAGTTTTGTAATAAGTATCATATTTTAGCAAACTAATAAAGGTTTTTTGTTTTAAATTTTCTAATCCTTTTCGTGTTTTTAATAATTTTTGCACCCTTCTTTCAATATCTATAATCTTTTTTTTTAATAAAGATACATGTTCATCTTGTTGTTGATTAATAAATAAAGCTTCTAAAAAGGAATAACTGTAATTACCAGATGCCGCAAGATTGGATTTAACTTTTTTAGGAATAAAAAGTCTAGCAGTTTTAATGATTAAATTGTGCTTGATTTGATAATAAATAGGGAATAAAGAATGTTGTGTAGTGCTATTAAAAATTTGTTGTTTTCCAATTTTTATTTGGGGAACACAGATTTTATCTATAGTTAAACATTGATTTTGGGTTTCCATTTTGAAATATAGATATAGATTTTTATGATAATACTAATATATAGTTATTTATATATATTAATTCTTTAAAATTTAAAAAATTTAAAATTTAAAATTTATGCTAGTTAAATATTTTCAATTAGCTAGTGACGGTTCAATAATATTATAGTCTAATCTTTGCCCTTCTAATATTTTTATACTATTTACAGCATCTTTATTAAAATTAAAATTTAAAAAAACAAATCCCTTAAATAGATCTGTTCTTTTATTTCTAATATAAGATAATCGAAACTTTCCTATTCTGAATTGAGATAACCAATCCTCAATTTCTTCTTTCCTTAAGTAATTAGGTATATTTTGTATCTTTATTGATTTAGGTAAATTTTGTTCTTCTTCCTCCCGTTGTCTTTTTAAATGAGGAGCTATATAGCCAGATTTATTATTTTTAAACAATGATAATCCTAACCCTGATAAATTAGCTACACTATTTTGGGATATATATCTACTATTAGAAATACATCCATTTTGATATGGATTACCTTGAGTACTTTGATTATTTTCAGAAATATCTTTATCTTTATTATCTTTTATTTTAAACAAATTTGGATTCATTTCCATAAATATTTCATCTCCTATAGTAGTAGTATTACTATTTTCAATTATACCATTCTTATCTTGTAAATTAAAGGGTTTCCAATTACGTCTTTGATTTATTCTATTAGCTATTATTTTACTAGTATTTTTAAATATAATATATAAAGTTCTAGTATAAATATTTTGTGTAACTTTTTCTTCTACTTTTTCTGTCATTACATAATATGGATTTTCATAATAGTATTTTTCTTCTAAAAATATATATTTGTTAGAATCTATATATTTCTTTTTTTTCTTTAATTTATTTAATATTTCTTCAGGAATAGCATCTGGTCTATTAATATCAAAAATAGACATAGTAAAATAAATCAAAAAATCCCTTTTATAAATAAATATATAATTTTTATGACTTTTTGTCGCAGCATTTATTAGAACTACATCCAAAACAACAATTAAGAATACAGCATATTTGTAGACTTAAAATGGTAATTAGTAAAACTAAAACTATTGAAATTTTCCAATTACCTATATCTGTATCATGATAATTTTCCGTATTTTCAATAAAATGATTAGGTAAATTCATCTAAATTAATGTACTAATTAATATTAAAAATAACTATTTAAGTTATATAAATATCAATCTTCAAATTATTTATATTAATAAATTACCAAATTATTGTGTCAAATTATATCTATCAAATTATTGTGTCAAATTATTCTAATTAATTACTTTTATCTTTAATAGGTGTAATACTTTGACTAACAATATAAATATGAATACCAAAACAAAGAAATAGATAAGCTATTACTATTCTTTCTTCAAAAGGTTCATGATTCATTAAAAAATATTTTAATGATGTTAATTCATTTGGATATTGTTGTTTAATAAATAATAAAAAAGATACTAATTTTAAATAAAATTGTGGATTAGTTATTATATTTTTGAGTTGTTCATCATGATTAAGCCTATTTGAATATAATTGATCTTGTTGTTGTTGTTCTAATTTGTCTTGTTTTAATTTGTCTTGTTCCAAGTTTTGATTTTTTTCTTCTTCTTCTTCTTTTTCTTGATTTATTCTTTCTAAAATGGAAAAGGCCTTATTTACTTTATTTCTTAACATATTTTATGAGTTCTACTTTATAATTTACACTTTATAATTTATTTATAATTTATACTTTATTTTTTAATATTTTTTTATTTAAAATAAAAAAAGGTTTTAAGTTAAGTAAAAAATTATTAAAATAAGACTAAAAATATAAAAAATAAATTAAAAAATAAAATTGATTTATATTTCTAAAAATGTAAATTAATTAGAATATCTTCCGCATACTGAGAGATTGGTTGTGGGCTCAAAGATAATCCCGGTCCTTGTGATTTATAGGGGCTGTAATGAAATTAATTAATTTAATGAATTAATATAATCATTTAATATAAATGATTAATTTAATATATTAGATTTATAAACCTAATAATAATTTAATGGGGGATATATTTGGAGGTTATCTTTTTGTATTTAAATTAAATAAAAGTTAATCGTCTAAATATGGGATACCTTTCAAAATAATACACTCAAAAATGAGTTAGAGATTTCTATTAATATTAGATTTCCTGGCAAAGTTGTTTGTACTTTGGGGTTATTTTGGAAAAGTTTTAGTAGAAGATCATGATTTTGACTTGAATAAAATCTTTTTTTTTATAATTTTTATTATTTTATTTAATTGGTGCATATTTTATAGTAAAAATATTAGTTATAATTAAAAATAAAATTATAAAATTATGAATACCTATTTTTATTTACAAGTAATTTTAGTAGTTATATTTATTTTATATATAATGTACAAATATCCTTACATTTTTTATCCAAATGAGTTAGCAGAAGGCTTTACTAATTCTAATAATAAAAAGAAAAAAAATGAATATACTTTAGAAGAATCTATAAAATTTGATTCAGACAAAAAATTTAATGACAAAAGATATATTTATTTATATAACGATTTTCAAGGAAAAGAAAAATCAATCTTTCAACAAAATAAATTAGATTTGGACTTTGTTAAATTTTATAATAACAAAAAAAATAATAGAAATAAAACATTTTTTAAATTTGATTCAGAATTTGAAGGAAATATATCAGGACCAATTGAAGTAGAAGAAATTATAATTGGGCGTGATAATAATGTAGGCATTGAAAAATTTTATTATACTGCTGATAATAATATACATGGGATTTTTAAAAAAAATAAAAAAATTTATTATAGATATTATGAAGCATTAGAAAATTTTAAAGAGGAAATGATACATAAATTTGTTGGAAAAGAAAGAAGTAGTTCTTTTTTTAAATTATTTAATATCAAAAAAAATAATAAAAAATTTTTAGAAGGTGAAAATTCTTATATATTAAAGATGTATGAATCTGATTCTTTAGATAAGAAAAGAGAGATGATAAAAGCATACTATTTTTTTACAAAACCTCTAAATTTAAAAATTGGTTTTCAGAAAGATAAATTGAAAAAATTATTAAAAGATTATAATTGTAATATAGAAGGATTTGATAATTGGTGTCAGCAAAAAGATAAAAAAAATAAAATAATAAATTGGGTTGCTATTTCTAGAAAAAGTGCTAAACCAACTATTACTATTTATTATAGAGATTAATTAATTATTTTATGTAAATTTTTATTAAAATATTAAATAAAAAATGTATTTATTTTTATTTTATAATTTTTCTTTTTTTTTAAAAATGAATATTTGTTTAAATATTTTAAAATTGATTTTATATTTTTAATTTTAATTTATTTATATTTTAAAAAATTTTTATATAATTAGTATTTATCTAATATTTAATTTTTGCAATATGTCTAATATTGAAGTTATGTGTAAGCCCTCTAATGTATCTAATTTTATAGATTTAAAGGTTGATTCTACTAATCCTTATACTGCCTTTCCTATCTTAAATCAGGAAATTCATGAATTGTATAAAAAACAAGAAGCTTGTTTTTGGACTGTAGAAGAAGTAGATTTATCAAAAGATCGTAAGGATTGGGAAAATATGTCTGAAGATGACAGAAGATTTATTAAAGGTATGCTAGCATTCTTTTCTGCTGGTGATGGAATTGTAAGTGATAATATTGATTGTAATTTTTTAGAAGATATAGATGTTAAAGAAGTTAAAAAAACTTACCGTTTCCAAAGTATGATGGAAGATATTCATAATGAAATGTATAGTGTTATGATTGATACTTTTATAACTGATCCTGAAGATAAAAAAAAAACGTTGGATGCTATGAATACTATGCCATCTATTAGAAAAATTATTAATTGGGTTATGAAATGGATGGATCCTAAAAGTAAATCTTATGCTCATCGACTTATTGGCTTTATATTGTTTGAAGGTTTCTATTTTTCTGGCCCCTTTGCTAGTATTTTCTGGCTAAAGAAAAGAAATTTACTTCCTGGTCTTACTTTTAGTAATGAACTAATTAGTCGTGATGAAGGAATGCATACTGATTTTGGTATTTTACTTTATAATAAATTAAAAGAAAAAGTACCTGAAGACGAAGTTCATTCTATTTTTCGAGAAGCAGTTGATATTGAAAAGGAATTTATTAATGAAAGTGTTCCTTGTGCCTTAATTGGTATGAATTCTGGTTTAATGAGTCAGTATATTGAATATGTAGCAGATAGATTGTTGGTATTATTAAATTATAATAAAATTTATGAAAGTAAAAATCCGTTTGATTTTATGGAGGATATTAGTATTGAAGGTAAAACTAATTTCTTCGAAGAAAGAGTAAGTCAATACAGTTTATCTGGAGTTGGAGGTACTGAAGAAGACCGTGAATTTTGTCTTGATGAAGATTTTTAATTATATTATTTATTTAATTATATTTTGTTAATTATATTTTAATTCGGTATATTTTAATTCGGTATATTTTAATTCGGTATATTTTTAATTATTTTAATAGTTTTTAATTATTTTTTATTATACAAATTTAATTTTTGAAAATATTATATTTTTTAATTATAATAATTATAATGGATAATTGTTATTCTACATCTGAACAATTTAATTTAGATGATTGTCAATGCACTCCAGGAATAGATAATAGTTTAAATATATCAATTTCATGCAATTTAGACAAAAATAATAATGATAATAAAAAAAGAAAACTAGAGCATTTAACTAATGATAATTATGAAAAAAAGACAGATGATATTATTTTAAAAAATCAAGATAAAAACATGGAAAACGTCAATGAAAAAAAAGATAAAATAAGCTTGGAATCTGTTTTTAGAAATTTAAATCCGATTGAAACCATGAAAAAATGGTGCCTAATATCCAGTATGGCTTATTGCGATTCTGATTTTGTATGTCAATGTACAGATGCTAACTATAAAATAGAAAGAAATATAGATGGTAATTTAAATTTTAATCAGAATGAAGAGAATAAAAATAAAGAAAATATAGAAAATATAGAAACTTGGGATGAAGAGAAAGAAGAATATTTTGAATTAAAACTTAAAATTAAAGATGTTATAAATGAATATTTTGAAGAAGAACCTATATTTTTTGATTCTAGTTCTTCTGGATATAATGACGCACAAGTATATTTTTGCTTTGATAAAATTAATAAAACCTTGATAGTTTCTTGTCGTGGAACTGAATCAACTCAAGATATTTGGAGCGATTTACAATTTTGGCAAGATACTCTTTATGATGTTTATTATCATAATAATTATCATAAATATAGAGAATTTTATAAAAAGCCGTGTCTTCATACTGGTTTTTATAATCAGTATAATACTTTAAAATATATAATTTATAAACATATTCATGAATATGTATATCAGGTTAAAGAGGGAAATAGAAATAGAAAATTAAATAGTAAAATAATTCCTCGAGTTATTTTTACAGGACATAGTTTAGGGGGTGCTTTAGCAACAATTGCTGCTACTTGTATGTCGGTACAATTTATGGAACATACTAATTTAGTCATAGAATGTCATACTTTTGGAAGTCCAAGAGTTGGTAATCAATCTTTTGTTAATATATTTAATAGATTTGTGCATGTTAGTAATCGATATGTAAATGATTTAGATCCAGTTCCTATGATACCTCGATTTCCAGGTTTTTATCATGTAAAGGGATTACAACATATCTGTGATACTGAAACTGATATTAATGATTTAAATAAAAAAGACAATAAAGATGATAAAGGTAAAGATTGTAAAAAAGATAATTGCGACAATAATAATAAAAAATATCAATTATTTGATTATAATAAATCTTATCAAATGTTTCAAACTTGGTGGATGTCAGCAGTTAGATTATTTTATAGTAAAGTTGAAGATCATTATTTAAAGAATTATTATTTTAAACTATCAAATTTAAAAAAAGATTTTTAAAATTAATATAAAATTAGTAAAAATATAATTATATAATTAGTAAAAATATAATTATAAAATTATAAAATTATAAAATTATAAAATTATAAAATAGTTTCAATAGAATATTTAGTGTAAATTTATTTAAATTTGTAATGGATTATTGTTTTACTGGAAACTCACGTGTTTTTGTTAATAATAATAATCAAAAATATTGGACAACAATTAATGAATTAAATAAAGGAGACTTAGTTAAATCAAATTTTACATTGAATAATAATGGAAATAATAATAATACTAATACAAATAATACTACCACTAATAGTATTAACAGCACATATAATAGAAATAATACAAACACTAATAACAGTAATAATGGAACTTATTGCCAACTAGAAGTATCATTAGAAGAATTATATTCAGAAGTAGAATGTATAGTGCAGATTAAATGTGAAAATCTATATGCACAATTAATAAAAATAAATAAAATTAATAATTCTGGACAAATTGAGAATGATTATATGCTTACTGTTCCAATTATTCCGATTCAAAGCACAGAACCTGGATTTAAATGGATTCAACCTAAATTTATAGGTGATGTGAAATACTTTCCATGTGAATTTTTATATTGTATTATTTTTAAAAATAATCAAAGATCAACTATTAATGTTAATAATAGAATATTTGGAGTAATGGGAAATAAAATGAATGATAGTGTGACAGTACATCCTTTTTTTACTGGTGAGGTAGGGATTCAATTTTTAAAGAAAATGTCCGGGTGGAATCAAGGTAGAATTACTTTATCTGAAAAAGCGATATTACGAGATAGTAATGGGGTAATTCAGGGTTTAAATCCTGAGTTTGAAATTATATCATCTTAATTTTTATAAAAAAAAATATTAATTTTATGTTTTAATTTTTTTTAATTTAATGTATTTAATTTAATTATCTTTTAAAATAATCTTTTAAAATGCTGAAAATATATTATAATTTAACTATCAGTTTGTTGAAATTGTAGGTCTTTCATATCATATTTATTTTTTTGATAATAGGATGATTCTATAGTATCTTCCATAATTAGCCTTTTAATGATGACGGGTTTTTTCTGACCAAGTCTTACAGCACGACCAATAGCCTGTGTTTCAATATCTTTTGTTCTTTCTGGTGTAGCATTCATAACATCAGCAAAGATAATATGGGTTGCTTCTGTTAAATTATTACCACTTGAACAAGTTTCACTAGAAAGCATGATAACCCTATTGGATTCGTCTGTTTTAAATTTTTGAATATTTTTACTAACAACATAAACATTCCCTTTTAAATAAATCTTTTTAATTTTAAATTCATCTAATATATAACCAATCATTTCTAACATTTTTTTATATTGGCTAAAGACAATAACTCGATGATTTGGATTTTGTAAAACTTCCTGTAGATATTCAATCAAATAGGTAAGTTTAGATCCAAATTTTTCAATATTTATATCATGTTGTGTTTTTTGTTGAGGTTTTACTATTTCTTTCTTTTCTTGATCTTTATTTAGTAAATTACCTTTTTGTATAGATTCTACATCTGCTATGTAATAATCTTTTTTGCTTAATGGATATCGACACATAGGACATGCAGCAGATTTTTTATTTTTAAAAATATTAGCAATACATTGATTACACATAAAATGTCTGCATACCGTGACAGCAACCTGTAAATTTTCCTCTTTATCATTATAATCTCCAAGACAAATAACACAAGGATCTTGTATATTTTTTTTAATGATATCTCCTTCTTGAAACATCTTAATTTGATTTTCTAATCTTTTAATTTCCATATTAAAGCGGTTATATTTAGTTTCGTATGATTCTTTGTCTTTTAATATTTTATCTTTTACCTTTTTGGATACTAAAAATACTAGGTATAAGAATTCTGTATTATTAAAAATATAATAAGTTTCTGACCAAGTATTAAAGAAATTACTAAGAATGTCTTTATAATTTAGGTAATTATCATCTACTCCAAAATAAAGACTTGGTTCTTCATTAATTAACATTAATAAACATTCTTGTAATTTTTTATGTTTTTGAAATGAAATAAATTGTGTAATTTTTACTTTATTACTTGAAGAAATATAATTTTCTGATGATTCATCAAGAAAAGATGATATTTTATTTTTCAAATCGTCGTAAATATAATTAATTTTATTAATATTTTGTGAATATTTACTATGTAATTGTGCTGCTTTTATATTATCTTGTTTGAGTTTTTCACATTTAATTTTATACCTTTTTACCATAATTTTAGTAATTTCAGATAAAGATAGTATTCTTTGATTATTTATATTTTCTTCAAGACTATCATCTTCTGCTACCATTATATGGGTGCACAACTTAAATAATTTAAGAATATTACTTTCTCTCATTCCTTTATAATTTATATTTTGCGATGAATTATCGGCACTAGAAGAATTTGTAGTATTATTATTACTAGTATTATTATTACTAGTATTATTATTATTACTATTACTAGTATTATTATTATTATTATTATTATTACTACTAGTATTAGTATTACTAGTATTACTATTATTACTAGAATAAGTAATACTATTATTTTGATGATATAAATAGATACGTCTTTCAACTTCAGTTTGTTTTAAATATGTGACAGTTTCATTAAATAATGGAACATCTACTTGCCCGATAATATCTTTTTTTGTAGTTTTAATAATAAAATGTTTCATAAATTTATTTATTTCTTTTTCTTTCATACTAAAAATATTATTATTAAAAGGATCTATTTTGTATTGATTGCGATTCATAAATTTATTTGTATTGAAAAATTTCATAATATAGTATAAATTTATTAAATTAGACTCAAATGGAGTTGCACTAATAAGCCATTTAAAATTTCCTTTAATGCTAATTAAATTATCACAAATATTTCTTTTAGCTAAAGGAATACTTTTAGTAATAATGTTACAATTTTTAAAATAGTCAAATTTTATATCATAATTATGAGAAGATAATCCAGACTCGTGCACACTACATAATCTAGGGACTTCAATATTTCCGATTAAAGATTCGTGAAATTCATCTATAAAAATTCTATTCCATTTTAAAGTAAAGATATTAAAGGGTTGAAAATAATTTTCTTTCAATCTTTTTCTTACTTCTACTTGCGTAATCTTATCAATATCATTTTTATTTGGAAAGTAAGATTTATCAAATAATAAATTCATATTAATTTCACTTTCTATATCATAAATGTTATTTTTTCCTAATTTTAAATTAACAAATTGGTGCCTTCTACTATCTAGCATTCTAAAATATTTTTTATTTCCTAATAAATTAACTGAAATAAAATAGATATGATATTTTTTAAAATCTGTACCACTCATTTTTCCAATATCGTTAATACTTGTCACTTTTTTAATTTTAATTTTAGATAAAGTATCTGGATTAACATATTTCTTAATTTCAAAAATCCATTGATCAATTAATCTTGGAGGTAAAACAATAAGAGTATTAGCATCAAAATCTTTTTCAATTAATTCATTATTATCATTAATAAAATCTTTACTATCAAAATCTAATTGATTAACAATATGAGAAATACAAGAAAGAGTTTTTCCTAATCCTACTTGATCAGATAAAATACCTCCATTAAAACGTAAATAATCTTTGTATGTAGAAATCATTTTTCTACGGGATACTAAACATAAATTACCATCTGAGTTTGGACTTGAAATATTTTGATAATAAGTTTTAACTATAAAATTTTCGTCTTTGAAATTAAAATAATAGAAATCAGGTTTTTTTAAAAATTTAAATTTTAATTTTTGATTTAATATATTTGATTCATGTTGTTTCATCCAAATTATATTTTTTTTTTGATATGGTAAAGGTTGTATTTGTAACTTTGATAAACAAGATAATTTATTTTCACTATTTTCATTATTATTTTCATGCGAGAGACAATTTATATCTATCATTGGGGTTTTACTATTTTCATCAAAAGATGCTAATATTTTATCAATATTAAATATTTTTAAAGGAGATTTCAAAAAATTATAGTAATCTTCATGATATCCTAAAATTTGTAGATATCGTTTATTGATTAACTTTCTTTCATGAATAATATCATCATATATATCATTTTCCATATAAACAGATACGTTAAATTTTATAATTTTTATATTTTCTTTATGAAACATTTGAGTTATATTATTAAATGAATTTTCATTATATGTTTCAATATTAAATTTAAAATGAAAATGTTTTCTAATCTGTTTGCTTAAAATATATGAATTTAAAGTATTCCATTTATGTTTTGCTACCATATTTGTATCATATGGCCAAGATTTAATAATTGGTAGAAATGGTAATTCAGAAAAATTAGCACTTCCGTAACTATCAAAAATTATAGTCCCATTGGGATATAATGAATCAAACTTTTCATTATTTGATTGAAGTAAATTTTGAAGTAAATCATATTTTATATTAGTAAATGGGATATTATGTGTTATAATAAAAGTTTTAACCTTGTAACTATTAATAAAACTTGTATCAGGAATCCAACTTAATGTCCTTGCGTTATATTTTTTACATATATCTAATTTTATTGTTTCTTTATATGAATTAAATTTGTATTTTGTATTATTGTAAGGCATATCACTAGAAGCATATTTAAAATCTGATATATTACAAAATATATTTTTATAACTAGGAAATGATTCATAATTATCAGAACCTAAATTATGATTAAATCTACTTGTATCCTGATTAAATAAATTAAATAATAATTTCATTTCCTCTTGATCAAGATTTCCAAAACAATCTTTTTTTAAATTTTTTAAATATTTACTATGAGTCATAATTTTATTAAAAATAGAAACTAAATAATGATATTTTTCATAGTAATTATTCATTTTATATTTAAGTATAAAATTATTTATAAATTCTTTAAATTCGGTTCCTTTAATTAGAATTATTTGGTAAGAAACAAAATTACATTGGTTGGGGTTATTTTTTTTTAAATCACTAATTTTATTACAATTATTATTGGATAAATTAGACGATTTTCCAGTAGAATCACATACTTGGTAAAATCCATCAAAACTAAATTTATCATTTAACATTGTAAATTTATCATCTAATTCTTTTTTATTTTTTTCTGAGTTTTGATGTTCATTTTGTAAATTACAATTATTTTTAATGTTTTTAATTTTAGCTAAGGCAATAAATCTACTATATTTTGAATTATTACAATCACTACTGAAACTTGTATAAATTCCATGATATAATGTATTTTTTATTTTAATTGTAATATTTTGGTTTGTACTGGATTCTATATTCGAATTTGTATTTGCGGTTTCATTATTAATTAAAGACGTTCCGTTATTGGAATTATCATTTATAGTAATATTATGATCTGTATCCGTATTATTAATGTTCGATATATTAATATTTCCATCTGAAATATCTTGGTTATTAGCCATAATAGGATTTTGATTTATATGATTATTAATTTCAGGCATTTTTTAAATCGAAAAAAAATAATTATAAAAATCAATTTTTATTTTTTTTAATAATTCAAAAATAATTCAAAAATAATAATATTTAAACACAAATACAAATATAAACAAATAAAAAATAAGTACAAATTATTGAGAAAATGTAGAGATAAAATTAAAAACAGTAAAATTAATAATGTTATAAACTAGGTATAAATTGCCATTTAGTATATTGACAAATATTTTTCCAAATAACATCCTGTTGATGCAGTTTATTCCTTGATTTTAATAATTGAAAACAATCTAAATATTCATCTAATTCTAGTAATTCAAAAAATTTATACATAACATAATTATATGATAAAAAGTTTTTCCTCTTCTTTGGGCAAAATTTTTCAAAGGGTATTTGAATTTCTTTAAACATACTGCGAATAATTTCTTCTACTTCTGGACTAATTATAGGAGGAGGAAGTCCATTTAACTGATTAATAATATAGGGTATATGCTCATAATAGTCATTTCGTTTAATCTTTCTTAATAAGGCTCTTAATTTTTCCGGAGTTAAATCAGCCATATTATCTATTCTTTCTTTATTAATTTCTACTAGAATTTCATTATAGACTTCTTCTGGAATTTCAGTTGTTTCTTTGGCTTGAAATTGTGCTAAGAATTCATTTAAGTGATTGATTCTTTTATAGCAAAAAGATGTCATTTCTTTAGGTGGGTCTTTGTAAGAAGGTTTATCAGAATCAATTAATACTTGTTCTTGAATTCCACATGTGACACAAATAATTTTTCCAGTATTTTGCTCTAATAACATTTCATTATGACAATAATGACAAATATCTAAATCTTCAACATCTTCATCTGAATCATCATATACAAAATCTTTGTCTATTACATTCATAAATTCATTATATAATTGCTTTTTAGATTTAATTTTTTTTTTTGAAGAATTT
>CESM01020955.1_pt1 | contig 14755 bp, 14 predicted proteins | sample 361421 | NCBI WGS metagenome assembly CESM01 (sample SAMEA2622219, study PRJEB7988) | marine metagenome | isolation source: saline water (ENVO:00002010), including | reverse complement strand
ATTTCCGCACCACCTGGATGTACGAGTGAAAGAGTAGAGTCTCTTAATTCAGAAATCATATCTTTGCAATGACTTTCAATTCTACTGCTATTGGAGTAGGTAGAGCACGGACAGCAACTGTGGTTCTTGAACACTGAATTTCTTTGAAATACTCGGCATAGACTTCATTATATCCTGCAAAATCACGATCCATATCCACAAGAAAAGATAAGCAATCTACTACCTTTCCTAAAGAAGACCCTGCATCTTCCAATATCATTTTTATATTCTCAATTACTGCTCTTGTTTGTTCGCGAATATCATACTCTAAAGGATTACCATCTGAATCACGAATTGGTCCACCTGGAATCTCATCTGTCTCTGCCTGACGTGGTCCTATTCCGCTAACAAATAGAAGATTTCCTACTCTATATGCATGGGGGTACGCTCCTACCGCAGAAGGTGCTCTATCTGAATATAATGGGCCGTCAGCACTAGTGAATTTTCCTGCAGTTTTCTTACCTACTACACCTCCAACCATGCCACCAACGGGTCCTGCAACAGCAACTCCAGCTGCAGCTCCAACTGCACCGCCTGCGGTTGACACCATTGATTTCCCATAACTCTCGTAAAGTGATTCAATAGCTTCGTCGGGAGCTTCAATAAGTTCTCTTATCATTTCAAGACGATGTAGGAATGTAATTTCTTCCTCTTCGATTTCTTTATCGCTCATTCAAGCATCCCCTTATTGAGTACATTTCGATCGCCCTGATAAAACTCTACGTCATCTTCGTCAAACTCTTTGTCGCCAACGGATCCACTAGCTGGAGTTAGTGTGATTACCGCACCCCCGCTTCCATTCAATGCCTCGTAAGCAAGTACTTCTCCATCGTAGTTGTTATGCTGTCCCATGGATGCTGCCAAAAACCAAGCTGGTTTGTAAGCAACTACTTTTTGCACCCTTATTTGACCATGAATGTCACGACTTAATTGACTCAGATCTTCGAGCCTACCATCATCAAAAAATTCCAGTATCTTTTGATTCCAATCATCGTCTTTTTGTGAATGTATTCGATCATCTTCTGGGTTAATGTGCTCAGTAAACATTCTATTAGATAGACTAGCAACTACTACTACGACTGCCTTCTTTCCTTGAGCCGCTAATGTGTCACGTACTGCTTTTCCTAAAACAATAGTCTCGGATCTATTGGCATACATATTACTTGAAACTATACAGGAGGGGATACGATTTTCAGGGTTAAGTAAACTAAGAGCAACTATTGATCCTGTATCAATAGGAAATCCTTCATAGGCAACTGTTCTTGATTCAAGCCCACGCTTTTCATTTGCCTCTTTGAAGGCATGAGCAAATTCAGCATCGATCTTAAATTCATATGGCATACTACCTAGATAATGGAAATCATCATCGACATGTGTCCATACTGCATTCTCAAGAGCCTGTATTTGATGTCCAATGATACTAGGCCAAGTAGTAGAATATACTAGAATTAAATCTGCATCGCTTTCTTCAATTCGTCTACGACATTCATCGAATCCTGCTCGCAGTTTTGCATATCCTTCGTTTGCATCGGGGCATAACAATGGATGTGGATGAGGGGGGCAATATATTCCAAACAAAATTTCAGGTTCATCACTCATTACATCACCTACAAAACATACTCACGTGTATCGTCATTTGGATCCCAACAAGCAACAACATTTCCCGTCCCTATAACAGATTGATATCCATATATTTCTGCAGGAAAACTTGGGAAGCCCATTGCGGCCAACATCCAGATTAGTCCGCCGCCCTCTGTTTCAGCTATTGTTTGCTCAGTGAATTCAGGCATTATATCAATGACCTCACGACTCTTGCCTTGTCGCATCATTTCTACTATCTTCATATCCCAAACATATTGGCTATGATTGTAAATATGTTCACGACTCATATCTTCAGGAAGAGGAGCTTCCTCTACAAAGTGTCTGTGTGATAACGAGTGACTGGCTACCAAGACTACTCGCTTTCCACTCTCCTCAATTGCCCTAGCACATGCGCGACCAAGGGCACTGGCTTGCTCGACCATGACTTCTGGAGAGTAGTAGTGCGTGTTTCTATTGCTTGATATTGTAACAATCGACTTATCCCATTCTGGATTTAGCAAATGACAACTGGTTATCGTGCCATAGTCAACCCTGAAGTCAGGATTACGCATCATTTTAGTTATGATTCCCTCTTCTGCTGCTGCATCATGCATCAATTCAGAAAGTTCAACATCTACCTTAAGATCATAATTGAACCTGAATAGATTTGGGAAAACTGGATCAACTGATTTTGATTTGAATTGAGGTAGCCCAAGAAAATGCGTTCCGATGTAAGTTTGCCAATGAGGAGTGAAAATCACTATTGCATCATAATCAATATCTTTCAATTTCCTCGCAAGTCGATGGTACCCCCAACGCAGAGTTTCCCAACCTCCTTCTGAATAGGCTTCATTCTGTGGTGGATTCTCTGCATATACAAGATGTGGGGGGTGCGGAGCAAGGCACCCTGCGACTATCCGGCCCTTTGGCATGTTTACCTCAGGTAAAGAAATCTAAAGAAAACCTTCCGGATGTATTCAGCACCTTGATGAGGGTCTTTCTTTCCCAATAGAACATGCATTGGGATGGGCGTAGACCTACTACTCTATGGCTCGGACCTCTTGTCTTGGGACTATTTGCAGGAACACTTCCATACCTCATCGAACATTCTTACTTTGATGAATCTTCATTGAAAGGGTCTGTTGGCATCTGTCTTATGATATCTGTTTTATTGCCGTATCTACCAGAAGCAAAAACTAATCGTAAAAATGAGATGCTGGCTGGTATTTGGATTGGGATGGCTATTTCTTACCTACCAACAGCAGTATTCTTTGTTTGGTTAATTCCTGTTATCTTATATTGGATCGGAAGAACAATGACAATTCAAGATAGTAATTTCCCACCATTCAGAATAGGCTTGTGGATAGGCAGTGGAATTCTTTCAGGAATCTATATTGGAAACATTATCGCTTACAATATTCTCTGATCTAGACAAAATACCTTCTAAGTAAATCCCGAAAATTATGAATGATGGCCAACTTAGTAACATGCCAGTCCAGATTAGTTCGTCATCGACGTAGTGGGGTGTAATTCTTAACTCTCCAACATCCTCACTAGAAGATTCTGTAGTATGGATTTTCATTAAAATTACATACATATCACTAAGACTAGTAGTTTCAACAATTAACTCAATATTATTGCCACCTTCTATAATGAAAATTTCTTTATTCTCAATATCAGAGTCACTAACTATTGATTCCCAATCAATATGTCCTCGAGAAGAATGGGGTATGACATAATCAAGTTTGATTAACATCAACTCAACAGGTACCTCGCCAACATTTGAGACTTCAACTAAAACAGGATCCCATAGTGAATGTATCTCTACAGTATCCAAATTAACATCTCCTTCACCAAAACGATAGTTGGGGTTTTCATCATTAGTACCAGCCCCATCTATACTAGCTACTAGTAAACAGGAACTGAATAAGATAGTACAGAATAGTGCAAATATTGTTTGACGATTATTTGGTATTAGTGATTTCCAACCATTTTCAGGTCTTGCTCGAACAATGGGTTGGAAATAGTGACAAAAAGTTGCACAAACTACTGCAATTATTAATCCTGGTAGAATATCAACAATCCAATGTATACCTAGATATTGTATTGAAAATGTATAAATTATGACATTTATCAATACAAATAAATCAAATTCTCTATGTCTCCACTCACTTATTCTTATCCCTAGTGACCTGCAATGAAGTCTATTGAGAATAAGTAAGGAAAGTGGCAATCCAATATGTAAACTAGGGATCGAATTATCCATAGGGTCATTTAAGATAAAGAAATCAATTGTGAAGGAGTCATGGTACAGAAGAGCATCCACATTTGGAAGGTAACTACTAGTCACCTCTACATTGAAGAAAAGGTACAATGGAACTGATAAAAGATAGATTACAAAGTAATTTAGTGCCGCTTTATCTGCCATTACCTCATCTTTAGTTAGAATATAATACATGGGAGAAAACCAGATCATAAACAGATACATGAATAAATAATGAGCACTCATTAGATCTGTTAAAATATCATTCAGGAAAAAGTCCTGAACAGAATATACCCAATCTCCTTCTAACTCATAGATCCAATGTGTATAACCGCCTACTTTTGCTTTCATTGGTTCATTATGATGATCAATCAAAGCCTTGTAAAGAAACATTGCAAGATAGAGCCCTATGTGCCACCAGTATCCTTTTTCACGTATTTCCTTAGGTAGTTCCACGAGTCTGACTCGCATATGTGGCTCATCTCTTGTAAGCAATCGCTGTACAGGGATTGTCAAAGCAAGCAGTGCAATCATAGCAATCTCATAGGGACCGATGAACCACTCCATAAGCCTGAGGGATTGATCTTTGGTCAAGAAGTTCGCGGGAGGAAAACTACTCTTCGTTACTATTAGTTATTCAAAAAAACGGACTCAGCCGAAGATTATCAAATATCCAATTCCAAAAACTGCAATATCACAAATAGCGTGAGATAACCAGCAAACCCAAATTGATTTGTGACGAATGTACAACCAAGACCATATTGCTGCTGCAGAAAGCAATCCAAACGAAGCCATGACTGTTTGCCACCAAACGAAACCAAAGTAATGAAGGGCAATTGCATGATGCAATGTGAAGAGGCTGGCTGACATAATGATCGCAGCTAATTCGTTACCAAGCAAATCAATCCCCTTGGTGGTAACAAACCATCTGAAAACATATTCCTCAAGAAGGCTATTCAAGAAAATCCAGTACAACATTCCAGCAATGTAGATTCGAATGTCAGTTAATCCAGTGGTTTCCATTTCTGCCAGCATTGATTCAGTATCGATAGTATCCCCAAAAAGAAGCCACATCAGGATAATTATTGCTGACATTGCAATACCTGTAATTGAAGCCATAATGAGTCCCTCTTTATCGGCTGGCGATCGGGAAATCTCATTACCCTCAACGCGTAGATACCAGTATGCAGGAGCTACTAGAAGCCACAATTTACAAGCCATAAAGAAGATCTGTGATGTCAATTCATCATCATTATAGTTTAATGTAAATAGGATAGAAATGGAGGGTATGAAGGCGACTAAACTAATGGCTACTAGAGGTCGATTCACGATATGGGCGAAAGATCATATCTCTTGAATGCAATGGACATAATTATCAAGTCATGATGCTAGTTTCGATGTATGTGGATGGACACGAGGTTTGGCTCCAAGAGTGCGCCGGAATTGGTTTTATTCCTAAAGCCAGGAGATATGCTGAAGGAACAAAAACTAGTCTTGATGCTGCTAATCAACTGGGTTGTGATGTTGCTCACATTGCTAAGTCAATTGTTTTTGAAGGGATCGAAGGGGCTATTGTTGTAATTACTAGTGGAGCAAATCGTGTGGATAGGAAAAGAAAAATTAAGAAATTACTAGGTTACAAACCTAGTATGACAAATCCGGATTATATTATTGAAAATACAGGTTATGCCCCTGGCGGAGTGCCGCCTTTTGGACATCTAAAACCATGTACTGTTCTAATGGATGAAGATCTTTTTCAGTACCAAATTGTATGGGGTGCTGGAGGCTCTTCCGATACTGTTTTTCCAATTGAACCAGAGGAATTAGAGCGTATATCTGGAGCTGTAGTTGGAAATGTAAAACAGTAGGTGTAATTATGGTTACCGATAGAATGATTGTCGCCACTGAAAAATTAAGAGATGATGTTGAAATATTTTCAAAAAAACTTGTTTCAGAAGGTTTAGTAGATTGTGTATATAATCCTTTAAAATATGCATGGGATATACATGTTAGCTATCTAAAGAGAGCATCTAACAGAGGTGCTAAAACTCTCCTTCTTGGAATGAATCCGGGGCCGCATGGAATGGGTCAAATGGGAATCCCATTTGCAGCCACTAGTGTAGTAAGAGAAATATTAGGAATCTCTGGAATAGATGTTGAGCAACCATCAATTATACATCCAAAAAGACCTGTAATTGGCCTTGAATATCCAAGAGAAGAAGTTTCGGGAACAAGACTTTGGGGACTTCTTGCCGAAACCTATGGTGATTCTGAAAGAATTTTTGATAAAATATTCATCCTGAATCATTGCCCACTGATGCTTCTTGATGGAGAAAGAGCAACTAATATTACACCTGATAAGATATCAGGAAATACTGTTAAGAAACTATTATCACGATGTGATGATTATCTTTTAGAGGTAATTGGAATTCTTAATATTGAGTGCGTAATAGGTGTTGGGAAATTCGCAGAAAGAAGAGCTAAGTCAATATTGAAAGACAGTGATGTGGAAGTTAAAGGATGTTGGCATCCATCTCCAGCATCGCCTCTAGCTAATCGCAATGGGGGCAAGGACTGGAAAGAAAATGTATCTTCTGTACTCCCATAATACAAACTAATAAAACCTCATTTACTCAAGTAAAAAGTTAAGTCGACTGATGTAGCGTGGACAAGCATGGACGCCAAGACGACGCCCGAGTACCTGATTTCAAATGCCGATAAATATGCCACAGAGCCCGCTCTTTCATGGAAAGACGATTCTGGGAACTGGGTCACTCTGAATTGGAACGAATTCTACATGGCCGCCATGGAAGTCGCAAGGTCACTAATGTCCTTGGGTTTTGCACCTGGAGACAAGCTCAGCATCTACTCGTACAACAGGTTCGAGTGGTATGTAGCGTACATTGCTGCTAACATGTGCAACGGGGTTGCCGTTGGTGTGTACCACACTTGCTCACCAGAGGAAGTCGAGTGGGTAGTTGGGAATTCAGACTCCAAAGTCGTTTTCGTAGGAACTAATCCAATGGATGGAGGAGATACCAGTAAGATGTGCAATCATCGCCTTCAGGCTGCAATGAGCAATCTCGGAAAGGTCGAGGCAATAGTTTCCATGAAAGGTATGGATGCTATTGATCATGATACAGCAATGACATGGACGGAGTTCATATCGAATGCTGATTCAACTCCCGAATCTGCCGTTATGGATAGGATCTCTAGTATTAAGCCAGATGATGCCGCTTCTCTGATCTATACTTCAGGAACTACAGGTAATCCAAAAGGTGTTGTTTTGACTCATGATAATATGGATTTCGAAATTGGAGAAGTGCATAAAATGGTGACTTTTGAACAAGGTGATGGATACGTATCATGGCTTCCATGTGCTCACGTTTTCGGACAATTAGCAGATAATCACATTTGGATCAGGGATGCAATCCATATGAGAGTTGTTGATAATCCTCTTCATTCAATTGATTACTGTAAGGAAGTTAGCCCACACCTATTCATAGGAGTTCCTCGAATATATGAGAAGGTCTACTCAAACCTAGTTGCAGGTCTTGGAAATAAGGTTGGTTGGCTTAAATTACCAATACTTGGGAATATAGTCAGGAAAAAGGCAAAGGCAAAGATTGGATTTACAAATCTCAAGTTTGCAATTACAGGAGCAGCCCCTATTAATCCAGATATTTTACATCTATTCCAAAACCTAGGAATTCCTCTGTTTGAAGGATATGGTATGACTGAAACATCAGCGGGAGCTACACTAGGCCACCCTGGAGCAAATAAAATAGGATCTGTTGGAAAGCCAATGGATGGAACCGAACTAAGAATTGCTGATCCAGATGAAGGAGGTAATGGTGAGATCCAATTCAGGGGTAGGCATGTAATGGCAGGATATTACAAAAATCCTGAGGCAACTGCGGAAACTATGACTGAAGATGGATGGCTAAAATCAGGAGACTTAGGTAAGATAGATGCAGATGGCTTTGTTTATGTTACTGGAAGATTGAAAGAAATATATGTTAGTTCTGCTGGAAAGAACATTGCTCCTCTAGTGATTGAAGAAACAATGAAATCTATACCAGTGGTATCACAATGTATGCTCATAGGAGATAACAGAAAATACTGCAGCGCTCTATTCACACTTGATGTTGGTGCTATTCTAAGAGACGTACACGGACTTGATGGCGCAACAGAAGTGCCTAAAGATCCATCAAAGCAATTGGCTAAACTTGCAGAACTTGGTCATGATTTATCGGAATATACAGCGGTTGGTAGTGAAATACACAACCAACTTCAGGAAGCAGTTACAGAACTAAATGGAAAATTTAGTAATCCTGAACAAATCAAGAAATTTACAGTGCTTCCTCGTGACCTAGGTGTAGATCAGGGAGAACTTACACCTACACTGAAGATTCGAAGAAAGCAGATCCGAGAGAACTGGGCTGACGAAATCGAAGCTATGTATGCTGCCTGAGAGTGGTTATCTTGACCCCTGAGGCTTGGGCTGCATTAGCCAGCGTGTTTATTCTAGGAGCCATGAGCCCTGGTCCCTCGCTAGCAGTGGTATTGAGAAACACCTTAGCTGGTGGAAGAAGTCAAGGAGTCGCTACTGGAATTGGTCATGGGATTGGATTTGGAATCTATGCTTTTCTTGCAGCATTAGGAATTGCTACTGCTCTCTCAATTCACAATGAAACTGAAATTATTCTAAAATGGGGGGGATCTGTAATACTAATTTGGCTTGGAGTGACCTTCCTAAGACACGCTAGTAAAGGACCACAAACTGGAAAAATGGGTACTGATGAAGGAGCATCTGATGTCACAGGATTTGTCCAGGGGTTTTTAGTCGCTCTATTTAATCCAAAAATTTTGGCTTGGATGCTTGCACTATATGCACCTTTTATTGAAGCCGATGTTAGTATTCAAACACTAATGGGAATGGGGCTTTTGGGAATGACAATTGATGGGACTTGGTACGTCACAGTAGCTACCGTTCTCACTAGAGGAGAAGGTATTCAGAAACTTCGTTCAAAGTCACATCTTATTGATGGGGCAATGGGGTTACTGATGTTCTTATTTGCAGGACTTCTAATCAGTGGAAAAATCTGAAAAATCATTCATCAAACTAATATTATAGGCAATTGGAAAAGTACCTCTAATACAATTGCAAGAGCATTAGCTTCTGAGCCTTTACTTCTTATTTCATCAGAGGGAGATAATCTCTGTAATTCACCAGCATCAAGCCAAAATGAGGAACAATTAGGGCATCCATCTATCTCAATTGAATCTGTTAATTCACCATCTATACGTTGAAATGAAAAATTTCTGACGCCCATCTGAGAAGAACAAAATGGACAACATATGTCTACTAATTCAGTACCATCAGTGAATTCATTATGCATTTTTTCCAGTTTTTCTGAACAAAAAGAAGATTGAGCAGAATTGGCATTAAGAAGCATTCCTGCACATTCCTCACAATGATAACTACCATGTCTGGAATATACACCTAACTTTGATTTATCAGGCGGGATCAATGTGGAGCCATCTCGTGGGCAATGATACAATCCTTCTAGTTCATCCACATCCTTTCGGGAGAGTCTTTACACTTCAATACTAACCCGGATTAAGGCAATCTACTCTGAAAACTGGAAACGGTTGATTGATGTGGAACTCCTAAGTCGCAGAAGTATGGGGAGCGGGGCTGAGGCCGAGCAATCGAAAGATTCGGCTACCAATATACCACTCAGGATTGTGACTGCTGCCGCTATATTTGATGGACATGATGTGGCCATAGGGATATTCCGTAGAATATTCCAATCCATGGGTTGTGAGGTAATTCATCTTGGTCATGACAGAGGTGCTGATGAAGTAGCTAGAGCGGCTATTCAGGAAGATGCTCACGCAATAGCAATTACATCCTATCAGGGTGGAGCGGTAGAAATGTTCACTCACACCAAGGAAATACTCGATGAATCTGAATGTGGACATATATTTCTGTGTGGCGGAGGAGGAGGTACTATTCTTCCGTGGGAGATTAAGAAACTAAGAGACGAAAGTATAGCGCGTATATATTCTCCAGATGATGGTCGAGAGATGGGGCTTACGGGCATGGTCGGAAATGCAATAGAAGAAGCTAGTAAGATCGATCTAATGGATAGCAAAAGATTTGATGAATTAACAGATTCTGTTTCAGCTAGTAATCATTCCGCAGTAGCTCGTCTTCTAACTCTAGCAGAAAATGGTGACGAAGAGAATTTTCGGACAATTCTGGATAGAGTTCGTTCGGTTGACGAAAAACATACTTGCCCTGTTATTGGATTGACTGGAACGGGAGGTGCTGGAAAATCTAGTCTAACCGACGAATTAATGCTGAGAATACAACGAGATAATCCGGGTTCAAAAATCGCATTACTGGCTACAGATCCAACTAGGAAAAGAACAGGAGGTGCACTTCTAGGAGATCGAATCCGAATGAATAGTCTTTCAGATAATGATCTATTCATGCGATCATTCGCTAGTCGTTCTAGTGGGAGAGAAATTGCTGACTGTATAGGACGAGCTATTGACGTTTGTAGATCTGTTGGCTTTGATCTAGTGATTGTTGAAACAAGCGGTATAGGGCAAGGAAACGATGCAATTACTGAAGTAGCTGATGTATCGTTATATGTCACTACAAGAGAATATGGTGCTCCAAGTCAATTAGAAAAACTAGCAGCATTGGATTTTGCAGATCTTATTGTATTGAATAAATTTGATCGCCCCGGTGCTGAAGACGCACTAACAGAGATACGAAAACAATTCAAAAGAAACCGTGAGATGTGGGATGCTAAAAATGAGGATATTCCTGTAATCCCCACAATTGCTAGTCAGTTTGCTGACGCTGGAGTAGATCTTCTATGGCAGAAATTATCAGCGATAATTAACGAAAAATATGAACTCGAATTTAATTCATCAGAAGCCCGTCTTGGGAGTGATGGGCTTCCTCATAGGTCAGCACCAATACCTCCGGAAAGACAGGGATATCTCGCTGAAGTAGCGGCTTCTGTTAGAGAATATCACGAAAGAACGGAAGAGGTTGCAAGAAATGTACGATTGGTGCAGCAATTAGAAGCATCTGCTAAACAAATGCGTAAATCAAACCGTCTGACTTCTGCTGCAGATCTTACAGCCGAAGCGGAGCAAATTCGCGAACGTATTCCAACATCTGCATGGGATATTCTGGATGAATATGATGAGCGTGCTAAAGCATATAAATCTGGAAAAGCCAATTATACCGTTAGAGATAAAGAAATCTCAGTTGACACTACAAAAGAAACTCTTAGTGGTCTTGATCTTCCTAGAGTTGCTCTGCCTGAAACTGAAGATTGGGGTGCAAAAATAAATTGGATTCGTTCGGAAAATGTACCTGGTGCATTTCCATTTACTGCTGGAGTTTTCCCATTCAAACGTGAAGATGAGATTCCGATTAGAATGTTTGCTGGAGAAGGCAGTGCTGAAAGAACTAACAAACGATTTCACTTCCTATCAGAAGGTCAACCATTTAGTCGATTATCAACTGCCTTTGATTCCCCCTCTCTTTACGGAAGAGATCCTGAAGTTAGATTGGATATTTTTGGTAAAGTCTGTGAGTCAGGCGTTTCCATTTCAACAGTTGAAGAAATGGAAAAACTCTACGATGGTTTTGATCTATGCGCTCCGCATACATCAACATCGAAAACTATCAATGGAAACTATTGGTGGCATCTAGCCGCTTTCTTTAATGTAGCAATTAGACAACAAATAAACAAATTTGAGAATGAAAATGGTAGAGCTCCAAATGATAAAGAAAGGAATGAAATTAAAGCTTGGACATTGTCAAATGTGAGAGGCACTGTTCAGGCTGATCAGTTGAAAGAATCAATGGGACAGAATACTCTTGTTTTCAATCTAGATACAGCCCTCCGTATGATGGGTGATGTTGCAGAATACTATGTAAAAAATAATATTCGTAATCATTATTTTGTTTCAATATCAGGATATCACATTGCAGAAGCTGGAGCAAATCCAATTACTCAAGCCGCACTTACTCTTAGTAACGGACTTACTTATGTTGAATTATTTCGAGCAAGAGGACTTGACCCTGACAAATTCTTGAGAAACTTTAGTTGGTTTTTCTCCAATGGCATGGATCCCGAATATGCAGTTATCGGTAGAGTCGCAAGAAGAATTTGGGCTATTTCTATGCGTGACATATATGGAGTTGGGCATCGAGGTCAGCAACTCAAATATCACATACAATCCAGTGGAAGAAGCCTACACGCTCAAGAATTTACATTCAATGACTATAGAACTACATTACAAGCATTGTATGCCTTAGCCGATAATGCAAATTCGCTACATACAAATTCTCGGGATGAAGCATTTGGCACACCTACTGAGGAAACCGTCAGAGATTCAATGGCTATACAGATGATTTTGACGAAAGAGTATGGGTTACTGGCCAATGAAAATCCAATGCAAGGGTCTTATCTTTCAACATGGTTAACTAACAAAGTTGAGGAAGAAATATTGCGTGTTTTTGAAGAAATGCATAGACGTGGTGGAGTACTAGGTTCACTAGAGGTCAATTTCCAAAGAAATCGTATTCAGGAAGAATCAATGTTATATGAGCATAGGAAGCATTCTGGAGAGATGCCGATAATTGGAGTTAACACATTTACAAATCCTGATGCCGTAACCTTGTCAGCAGATGATGCTGAAGCATTCGACATGGACGTAACTAGGTCCGATCAAGATGAAAAACACATGGTTATTGAAAGAAATATTTCCTTCAAGAAGGGAAATCAAGATAAGGCTATAGAAGGTCTTGAAAGGCTAAAACAAACTGCACGTGAAGGTGGTAATTTGTTTGAGGTGATGATGGACATTGTAGAATATTGTACTGTTGGACAGGTAACTCAAGCACTATTCGAAACAGGTGGTAAATTCCGCCGAAACATGTGATTAAGGTGATATTCTGGATAATATCGGAATAGATAGTGGTGGAATTCCCAACACACACTTACTTCCAAAAAAGAAAGTTCGTAGATACGACATTGACTGGCTTCGAGTTATTCTTTTTGGCCTACTGATATGGTTCCACTATGCGGTATTCTCTCTAGGACAATTAGAGGGCGAAGAAAGTAGTATGGAATTGTTCAATCTGCCTCTATTCATTATATTAGGAGTAATGCATCAGTGGAGATTGGCCGCCTTGTTTGTGATATCTGGAATGGGGACTGCTTTTGCATTCCGCAGAAGAACTTGGAAGACATATCTAAGAGAAAGAGGAACTAGACTAGGGATACCTCTATTATTTGGCATCTATATTCTCTGGTTCGGTATTTTTGAATTTGAATCTAAAACTAAGTTATTGTTTACAATATTTCCAGGTGCAGATAAGATGCCATATGGACACCTTTGGTTCATCTATAATCTACTTATTTACTCTATTCTATTAACTCCTTTATTCTCTCATGTGAGGAAAAATCCGGAAGGTAATGTAGTTCGATTAGTTCGTTCTATTCTTTCTACTCGCTATGGAATTGGAATCATGTTAGTTCCACCACTAATTCTCACCCTAAATGGAATATTGTTCAAACCATGGGGATTTGGAGAAGTAGGTATGTGGTGGGAATTCCCAAGATATCTGTTATACTTCATGTTCGGTTACTTGATGATTGCAGCAAAGGAAGAATACTTCCTTGCAATAGACAGAGTCAGAATACCTGTCTCGATCTTGACACCCATACTTGCTGTTATTTGGTTTCTGAGTAGTGAATCAATAGAAATTCCAGAAGTAATGTCAGGTGGTTGGGTAGATCGAGGATATCCTGCTTTCTCAACATATGCTACCTTAGCAGCATTTATTCAATCATTTCACGCATGGTTCTGGTGCTTATTCATATTTAGTTGGGCTTCAAAGTTACTCAATAGACCAAGCAAATGGTTGTCCTATCTAAATGAAGCAGTATATCCAACTTACATAGTTCATATGCATCTAACATTCTTCCCAATAGCCGTCTTTGGAATTCTCGGACTTGGATACTATCTGGGTCTTGCATTGGGCACAATATTGGTGACCACTGGAGTTCTGATTTGCTTTGAAATTGTAAGACGTGCTACATTTGCTAGAGTATTCTTTGGAATAAAAGGCGGACACCAAGAAGTAAAGAAACTATTTCCATATAATCAAACAGAACGTAGAGATGTCATAATAGTAATTGAATTGATATTCCATGGTATAGCATTTGTAATGACTATCGGACTACTGATTTTACTTATTGGAGCAGGTGTGTTGAGTTAGATTCCACCCATTTGTTGGATTATTGCGTCCTGTGAATTTTCAAACTCATGAAAGGCTCTATGACCAGCAATGAATCCTCCAGCATGACGTTTAGTACCAAGGAATTCTTCACCACAAGCGGGACATACGACCTTCACAATTTCTGCTTGAGTATAATATCCATCTGTTGCAACAAGATCTTTGATTTTACCAATATCATCCTCATTTAGATCATCGATACTTCCTGCATCATTGGACATTTAATCACCTCATAACCATTATTTTGTATGCTTGGAATGCTAAGATACCTGCAACGAATTGTGGCACTAAATGCATCCACAAGTCAGCCGCTTCAACAAGCCCTGAGGTAAAAAGAGCACCAGTTACTGCAGGATTGAATGAACCCCCTGATATTTCACCGACTGTCAATGCACCCGCAAGTACCACGAAAGAGATTGCAGCACCATAGTATCCGTTACCATCTGTTGCCTCAGTTGTGGCTACATTGAGAATAACGAATACCAAAGCGAAGGTGTAGAGAAACTCTGCACCAACTGCTTGTGTAGTAT
>CESM01056978.1_pt1 | contig 14773 bp, 22 predicted proteins | sample 361421 | NCBI WGS metagenome assembly CESM01 (sample SAMEA2622219, study PRJEB7988) | marine metagenome | isolation source: saline water (ENVO:00002010), including | reverse complement strand
AGGTGACGAACTAAGTATTGGTGCAAACGCAATATCACTCAATGGTGGAACAATAGTAGACACAGCAGGTGGTGGTAACGCAACTATCACTAACAGTGGTGCAATAGGAACAGCTGCCGGCACAATAACAGTCGCTGCTTAATAAGGAATAGTCATGAGAATTAAAGTATTAGGAACAGAAGCCGCTTGTGGAACATCCACAACTAACGGTTCAAACTTTGGCAGTTCAACTGCTGTAAGATTAGTCAACTCAGGAACTACCGATAGATTAGTATCAGTAGAGACTAGTGCTAATAGTTTAATTGGGACTTTCACATTGAAGGCAAATTCGTCAGAGGTCGTTGAAAAGGACGCCTCTGATGAAATCTTCGCCGCTAACGCCGAAGTATTAGGTGTTGGTGTTGCAATAACAGGATAAAATTATGAAATCATTTAAAGAATATCTATACGAAGACCATGGCATGCCAGGGTTTCAAGGTGCAGGACTATCCTCATCACACATACCGTATGACATAGAAGACCAAGAAGTCAAGAACAAAATAAACGCAATATTAGGACATACTGCTGTTTCTGAGTTCATGAATCCCAAGGCTGCTATCGCACAAATGGAATCAAAGTTATCTATGTTAGGTCTACACAGAAAACATTCTGTAGAGGGACACGGTGAAGTTCAAGAAGAAGACTTTAATGGTTCAGGAGAAATGAATCTAGAGTTTTCTTTAATGGGTGAAACTATTGGTAAATCAGTTGATACACCAATCGACCAATTAGACAAAGAAGAGAAAGTAGTTTCTCTAAAAGTCAAATATGAACAACTAGAAACTGGTTCGTTCAAAGTATACGGTTCACTATAAGAACCGCCGTTAGTTGTCTACTATATATTAGTAGACAATTTAACAACTACAATTTATATTATGGGTCTATTTGACAAAATCACAGCAAAAAACTTCAACGCATTTGCACAAAAACATTACGATGACCCCCAATGTGAAGACATTGAGGACTTCAATGAAGACTTGCGTAGGTTTAGATATTTAAAACGATTACTACATCGTTATCACGAAAATGGTGAAATGAGAGAACGCCTCATGTTAAACCATATCATATGTCTCTTCAATGTATTTGGTTATAAACCATGCATGAGAATGTTAGAGTTCAAAATCAAAGATGAACAACACTGGTCATCAATCAAGACAATGTTATTGTATCTAAATCTCATAGAAGAGGGTTGGTTGATAGATTATCCTATAGACGAAAAACTTGCAACAAGACTAAGAGAACTATAGTCATTCAGATTGCATAAATAGATATATGGTCGGAAGAGTAATAGACAGTTTAATCGTATTCAGGATTTTGAAGATGTTGACAACAGACTTCAAAAAAACTCCTGCATATAAGTTTGGGTTCATAGACTCAAATGGTAATCGTATCAAGAAACTTCCGCATCCAGATGTCAAAGGTTCATTCATAGAGAACAACCCTAAAACAAAAGAAGAGAAGAATTCACTTACACCATTACATAGATTAGTATTCAATCTAAAGAAACTAATTAGAATGGTGCCATTTGGTAAGACTGCATTTGCCTCATACGCCGTTGCACTTGCATTACTCAAAGAAGAAACAAATCTAGACTCAGAACAAACAGACCAATTGTATGAAGACTTCTATAGACTACTCAAAGAAGAAGATGTATTTGAACCTGAGATGTTAGAAGAGGCAACAGAAGTTGGTAAACTTTGCACTTTAAGAATGGAGGGTGGTGACTATCATCTAAGAAGACAACTTAAACAAAACTTTGAAGACAATGGCGAAATCAAAATTTATCCAGAGAAGACTAAGATAACAGATGTAAAAGAATCTTGCATAGGTTATGGTGTTCTAATTTACGAAGGAAGAATAGACGAAGACAAAGTTCTATTCACTGCTGAAGATGTATATTGAAGAAGTATTATATCACATAGACGAAGACTATAGAAGATGGTGTGACACTGTAGATTTAGTAGTAGAAGAATTACTAGTCGAAGATACTAAAAAGAAAGATGCATGGTTCTTTGATATGTCGCCAGAGAAACAACAGGCATATATCAAGGCACATCCTGACTCAGAGAAAACAAAACAACTCAAAAAGGCACTCGCCGACAAACCACAATCAGACGAACCAGAACCAGAAGATAAAGAGGCAGATGATTATGCAGACGGTGTTGGCGATGGTGCAGAGGCAGAACAAGAATCAGAACCTGAATTACCAGATACAGTCAAAGACTTAAAACAACATGTTCAGAGTGTTGTTGATGCAGTTGGCGCCGATTTAGAAACAGTTGCAATTGCATTTAAACAACCATCGGTCTACAATACAGTCAAGGCAATCGGTGGTTCTATATCCGCATCATCAAGAGTTGTCATGGGCACACTCAGAACTGTAGGTAAAACTCTTACAGTTGGTGGCGCCGCTATTCATGATACAAAGTCATTTCAGAAATTAGAAAGAGGCATTGTTAAAACTGATGAGTTTATGCAGTCAAACCCAACACTATCAAAACTATCTGCTGTCGCAGTATCAGGTCTTGCAATAGGGCAATGGTTGAGAATGTCATTCTCAGGTGACATAGAATCAGATTTTGACCTCACGATAATCCCACAAGCATTTGCAGGAGAGGCAGGTTTTAGAGAACTAATCGCCACACCTGATGGCATAAAAGGTATGGGGTTATTGTCTGTAGGTATGGCAACTGGTGGTCTTCCTATCTGGATGGGTGGTGCAACAGGTCTCGCCCTTGCATTGACATACTCAGGATTACAGAGTGCAGGTGAGACAAAGGCAGGCAAAATCATGAAAGAGAGAATGGTCAAATGGGCAGAGTCAATGGGTCAATCAATAGAGAAAGGCACAAAGGCAGTTGACAAGAAACTTGGTATTCAGAATGAGATGTTTATTGAGTCAGTTCAGAAGTTAGATAGTCTCAAATCACAATTCGATGCAAAGAAAGTCAAGAAGAAAGAGTTAGGTAAATTCTTCGATATCAAATGTCTAGAAAAACTAGATATGAAAGACCCGCCTGCAAACACATCAAAAGAAACAAGGGCAGAGTTAGAACAGATGAGTAAACAAATCAAAAACTTATCTGACGCCAAGAAGAAAGAGTATATTGATACAGACCATGACACAGCATACTATATCAAAGAATACATGGAAGACAATGACTTAGAGTTTAGTGAAAGATTTATAGAAGTCTTGATAAAGAGTGCAAGAAATGTAGGAAGACATTTCAAAAACAAATATATGAGACCAAGACCATATGTTGTTGCAAAGAAACTTGATATGCCTATAAAGTTTTTAGATACTGAGACAGCACATTCACCTGCATATCCTAGTAATCACGCATTACAGGCGAAAGTAGTTGCAAACTACTACAGTAAGATATATCCTGCACATCAAGACCAACTGTTTGAAATGGCAGATAAATCAGGTGAAGGAAGAGTCAACGCAGGTATTCATTATCCTAGTGATAAGACCGCAGGTTATAAAGTTGCAGATGATATGATGGAATACATTCTAGATTGGGATGCCCATAATAACATACTAGATGAAGATGCACCAGTGAACGCAACAGGCGCCGCTGTATCAACAGATACGCCACTTGTCAGAAGTAGAAATAGATATAAAGACAAGAACAAAAAAGAGGCTGAGAAACTCTACACACGAATTCTCAAAAGATACGACTATTAATATGTTAAAATTTTTAAACTGGCTAGCCCTATTTACCTCTATAGGTATTGCAGGTATCGCCGCTTACTTTTCAATCTTAGGTATGGCAACTATATTTGCAGGTGCATATATTGGAACTATTGTCATGATGAGTGCATTAGAGTTTGGTAAGTTAGTGACTGCCGCCTTTTTACATATTGCGTGGGACAAACTAAACTACATGAAATACTATCTAGTCACCTCAGTTGGTGTCTTGATGTTGATTACATCATTAGGTATATTTGGGTATCTATCAAAGGCAAACATAGAGACAACACTTGTAGGTGATTCATACTCACTAGAGATGTCTATCATCGATAAGAGAATAGAATCAAAAGAAGGACAATTACAGAGACTAGAAGATAGAGTTGCAGGTTTAGATAACATTCTAGACACTGCAAGACCACAAGACAGAAACTATATTGATAGAAGACAGAAAGATGAGAGAGATGAAATCGCAAATGATATTGACATAATCATAGGTGATATAGTAGAATTGAATGAAGATAAATTACCATTACAAAGATTGCAGTTAGAACAAGAAGCGGAGATTGGCCCAATCAAGTATGTTGCAGAGGTAATTTATGGTCAAGAGGAAAGTGTCAAGTATCTTGACAACGCCGTTAGGTGGGTGATTTACGCACTCATCTTTGTGTTTGACCCACTTGCGGTGTTATTATTGGTGTCAACAACTGGTCTGATTGCGAGAAGAGTCGAACAAGATAAACCAAAGGTTGTTGAGAACAGATATGTCATTCAAGTGCCTAAAAATAAACTTCCAAAAGTAGATAAAACCAAGTAGACAAATAGACCATATTACTGTATAATTAATAGTAATGTTATGGTTAGAGCGAAAATATTTGTCGATGGTTATGGCGAATCTAGACAGGTCAAAATGGGTCAATGAGAATACACTGAACCACAGATGTCCCTATTGTGGCGACTCTCAAAAGAACCTATATAAGTCCAGAGGTTATCATTTTGTTAAAGAACAATCGTTCATCTATAAATGTCATAACTGTGGTAAGACTACATCAAGTGTAAACTTTATAAAAGAAAACTTTCCTACAGTTCATAGAGAATACTTAAAAGAGTTTCTTGCAGAACAAGGGCATAAACCTAAAAGAAAAATGCCTTCGAGTGACAAATTTAAGTTCACTCCACGAACAGATATTCTAAATAAAAATGAGACTGAGGAGAAAAAGACCATGCTTGAGGCGATTTCGTTTCCTGTAGTCGAGAAACATGAGGCACGACAATATCTACTAGATAGAAAGGTGCCAGAGTTCGCAATGAAAGACTTGTGGTTTGTTCCACAAGCACAAACTCTAAACTTATTGTCAGATAAGTATAAAGATAGAGTTCTAGGTCAAGACCCTAGAATAGTATTACCATTCTATAGTGAGAATGGGGAACTGATTGGGGTATCAGGTCGTGCAATCAATGATTCACCACTTAGATATCTAACACTCAGATTCCGAGATGACTTGCCACTCATCTTTAATCTTAATAAAGTGGACAGAACGAAGACAATCTATGTGACAGAGGGACCCATAGATAGTCTATTCCTTCCCAATAGTATCGCAGTTGCAGGAAGTGATTTTAAGAAGATACCAGAAGATATAAAAAACAACGCAATACTTGTATATGATAATGAACCACGCAATACAGAAATAATTAAAAAGATTGAAGAGGTCATAGACCTCGGGTATAATGTGTGCATTTGGAATGATAAAAGAATTACAGAGTGTAAAGATATTAATGACATGATAATGAGTGGTTTGAGTGAGAGTGAGGTTGTTGAAATCATCAATCGTAATACAGTTAAAGGTCTCTCAGCAAAATTACAATTGATGGAGTATAAGAAAACATGAATACAGAAATAAAAGTCATCAAGTCAGATGGCAGTAAAGTCAGTATAGATTTAGACAAGATACATAAAATGGTTGAGAAGTCCTGTAGAAATATTACAGGCGTATCAGAGTCATTAGTAGAGATGAATAGTGGTCTACAGTTTTATGATGGCATCACAACACAAGAGATACAAAAGATACTTGTCAAAAGTGCAAGTGACCTTATAAGTTTAGAATCACCAAACTATCAATTTGTTGCAGCCAGATTACTATTGTTTGCAGTTCAGAAACAAGTATTCAATACCAAGTGGAAAGATGCAGAGATATATCCGCCACTCAAAGATATAGTAGAAAGAAATGTAAGTAAAGGTTTGTATACAAAAGATTTACTAGATGATTATACAGAAGAAGAATACACAAAACTAAACTCATATCTAAGACATAGTAGAGACTATGAATTTACATATGCAGGTTTACAACAAGTAGTAGATAAGTATCTTATTCAAGATAGGTCAACAAGCACATTGTTTGAGACACCACAGTTCATGTATATGTTAATTGCAATGACATTGTTCAGAAACTATGACAAAGAGAACAGACTTACATATATCAAAAAATATTATGATGCAACATCTCAGTTTAAGATAAACATACCTACGCCTATCATGGCAGGTGTAAGAACACCACTGAAACAATTTGCATCATGTGTTCTAGTAGATAGTGACGATACTTTAGATTCGTTATTTGCAAGTGATATGGCGATTGGTAGATATGTCGCCCAAAGGGCAGGCATTGGTATCAATGCAGGTCGTATCAGAGGTCTAGGTGCAAAGATTAGAGGTGGTGAAGTGCAACACACAGGTGTTATACCATTTCTAAAGAAGTTTGAGTCAACAGTAAGATGTTGCACTCAGAATGGTGTAAGAGGGGGCAGTGCAACAGTTCATTTTCCTATCTGGCATCAAGAGATAGAAGACATTATTGTTTTAAAGAACAACAAGGGAACAGAAGACAACAGAGTAAGAAAACTAGATTACAGTATACAGTTATCAGAATTATTCTACAAGAGATTCTTAAACAACGAAGAGATAACTTTATTCAGTCCTCATGATGTGCCTGGTTTATACGAGGCATTTGGTACAGATGCATTTGATGAGATGTATGAAAAGTATGAGAACGCATATTCAGTTCCTAAAAAGAAAATTAGTGCCAGAGAGTTGATTACAGATATGTTAAAAGAACGAGCGGAGACTGGCAGAATCTATATCATGAATATAGACCATAGTAATACTCATAGTTCATTTTTAGATAAAGTGAACATGAGTAATCTATGTCAAGAAATTACATTACCTACAGACCCAATAGAACATATCGATGACCACTCAGGCGAAATTGCATTATGTATATTGAGTGCAATCAATGTGGGTGTAGTAAAAGATGAAGAACTAGAAGAAGTATGCGACCTTGCAGTAAGAGGTTTAGAAGAGTTGATTGACTATCAAGAGTATCCTGTAAAGGCGGCCGAAATGTCTACACTTGCAAGAAGAAGTTTAGGTGTTGGGTATATTGGTCTTGCACACTATCTGGCGAAAAACAGAGTCAAATATGGTGACCAGAGTGCCTGGAATCTAGTCCATGAGTTGACTGAGAAGTTCCAATACTATCTACTCAAATCAAGTAATCAAATCGCAAAAGAGAAAGGTGCATGTGATTATTTCGATAGAACAAAGTATTCACAAGGTATATTACCGATAGATACATATAAGAAAGATGTAGATGAAATTGTAAAACCAGAATACAAAATGGATTGGGAAGAACTAAGGGCAGACATATTGACAAATGGTTTGAGACATTCAACACTTACTGCACAAATGCCAAGTGAATCGTCAAGTGTATCATCAAACGCAACAAATGGTATAGAACCACCAAGAGATTACTTGTCAGTTAAGAAGAGTAAGAAAGGGACATTGAAACAAATAGTGCCACAATACTCACATCTTAAAAGTGCATACACCTTACTATGGGATATGCCAGACAACACAGGTTATATCAATATTGTTGCAGTGATGCAGAAGTTCTTCGACCAAGGCATAAGTGGTAACTGGTCATACAATCCTGAGAACTATGATAACAATGAAGTGCCTGTATCAGTTATGGCGAGAGACCTATTGAACACATACAAGTATGGTTGGAAGACATCATACTATCAGAACACCATGGATGGTAAAGTTGAAGATGTCATTCAAGAACCATTACCACAAGACCCATTTGATGATGACGGAGAAGATTGCGATGCCTGTGCCATTTGATGCAAAGACAATTGAATATTACATAACAGACGAAGGAAGAAAAGTTAGAGGCAGAACTAATCCTGAGACATGGCAATTTGTTAAGAATAGATATGTTGTTCTAAGAGATTTCTTACCAAAAGAAATGATAAGATTTGCAATGGACACATGGAAGGCAGATGAACAGAATGGTAATTTATATACGCATCACGAAAAAAAAGACATAACATATAAGAATCCTGAGTCATCAAAAGGTAAATCTAAGGGTGGTTATTGCACACCATGGGGTGTTGCACTTCACGGTTTTATACATAATAAACTCAAAGATTATATTGACTTAGATTTAAGAGAAACATACTCATTTTCTAGACGATACGATAGAGGTTCATATTTAGGCAGTCACACTGATAGACCATCGTGTGAGGTTAGTGCAACACTATGTTTAGATTATCAAACAGATGATAGTAAACCATGGAAGATATGGGTTAGAAATGATAAGAACTATGCGAAGGTCAGTGCAGAGACAGTTAAGAATGAATCACAAGACTTAAATCATAGAGAAAGACTAAAGAATAATTGTAAGTCGATATCACTTGAACCAGGAGATATCCTGTTATATCAAGGACCAAACATACCACATTGGAGAGACTACTTATTAGGTGAGTATAGTTATCATATATTTGTTCACTTCTTCAATGCAACATCTAAGATGAATCAGATAGACGAGTTTGTGACAGGATATAATCATGATGTAGAAACTGCCCAACAAAAGTTTGCACTAGAGTTAGATGGCAGACCAAATAGATGGATAAAAAACCAAACAAGTGAAGAGTTCAATGCCTTTGATGATAAGTATTATAAAACCGATTACTCAGAGATGGTAAACAATTATGATGATTGGCAATTAGTAGAGAAGAAGAAATGACAGTATTTAATAAAAATAAAATCAATTTCACAAAGAACAAAATATTCTTTGGTGAAGAACTAAACACGCAAAGATTTGATGAGTTCAAGTATCCTATATTTGATAAACTCACTCAGACACAATTAGGGTATTTCTGGAGACCAGAAGAAGTATCATTACAGAAAGATAGAAATGATTATGCAACACTTAACGATGCACAGAAACATATCTTTACTTCTAATCTCAGATACCAAACTTTACTAGACTCAGTTCAAGGTAGGGCGCCATCCATAGCATTCTTACCGTTTGTCACTTTACCTGAACTAGAGTCTTGTATTATCACATGGGACTTCATGGAGACTATTCATAGTAGAAGTTATACACATATCATTAAGAACATATACCCAAACCCTGCCGATGTATTTGACACTATATTAGACGAAGATGCAATCATTAAGAGGGCAGTTATGGTCACAGAAAAGTATGACCATTTCATAGAATTAGGTCGTAGACAACTCTTAGGGTTGAAAGTAGATGAGTATGAACTATACAAGGCATTATATCTTGCACTTGTATCAGTCAACATACTAGAGGGCATAAGATTTTTCGTATCATTTGCATGTAGTTTTGCATTTGGTGAACTTAAACTGATGGAAGGAAGTGCGAAGATAATATCATTCATCGCCAGAGATGAGGCACAACACCTTGCAACATCACAACACATACTTAAATGTTATCAGAAACATGAGAATGATAAGATAATGAATAAAGTCATGAAAGATTGTGAACAAGAAGTTTACGAAATGTATGAAGATGCAGTTGAACAAGAAAAAGAATGGGCAGATTTCTTATTCAAAGATGGTAGTATGATAGGTCTATCAGTGCCACTATTGAACAAGTATGTTGAGTATATTGCAAACAAGAGATTAAGAATGATTGGTCTCAACCCAATATATGATGTATCATCTGCCAACAATCCTTTACCATGGACTCGTCACTGGTTAAATAGTAGAGGATTACAGAACGCACCACAAGAGACAGAGATTGAATCTTATGTCATTGGTGGTATTAAACAAGATGTCAGTGACGACACATTTCAGGATTTTAAACTATGAACAAGTGGTGGCAAATATTATGGGGCAGTAAACAAGAAGATGAACTTATCAAAGAAGTTGCAAAGAACACTGATGGTTCGCCTGACCCCGATGAATTAACAATAGAAAATGCATACAAGACTAGATGGATTTGGTATCATACGATACTAGGTTTGTTAATGTTCTTTGCAAACATAATACTGTTCGGCATTTTCATCTTACTCGCAATTAAATTATGATAGAAGCAACAATACTAATATTCGCAGTATGGATGTCAATCGTAGGATTGATGACATTCTTATTCTTTGGTGAGGGAACTAAAGGCATAGAGAAAGACCCATACTATGGTCGTAAAACAGGCAAACTATACACTGCCAGTAAAACAAGGGAGAAACACATCGTATGAAAGAATTAGGAATGACACTATTCGGTGTGGGATTAATTGCCGTGTTTTTTGCAGTCAAGATATACCCAAACTTAGAATACACAGGATATAGTTCTAACAGTTCATGTTATGGTGAATGTTATGAAGAGTATGTCAAAGTAAACGGAACACTCTCAGAGATAATGGAAAAGAAAAGAGAGATAGCAGATGCAGATGAGTTCAGTTCAATCAGAGGTTTGTGGGCAGGTTGTGCCGCCTGTCATGGTCAAGAAGGTCAAGGTATGGCAGTATTTCCGGCACTCGCAGGTCAAAGTAGTGAATACATTGTAGATAGATTAAACACTTACAAGAACAGAGGTCAAGTTGGTAATATGAGTTCTACTATGTGGGCACAGGCAGGTATGTTATCTGATGCAGATATACAAACTATAGGTGATTTTATACAGAAGGAGTTAAAATGATAGAGATATATGGAAAACCACAATGTCCTTTTTGTGATAGGGCAAAACAATTATGTGAAATGAAAGACTACGAATACACCTACAAATCTTTAGGGACTGATTTTGGTCGTGAAGAGATGTTAGAGTGGTTTCCTGGTGCAAGAACATTTCCACAAATCAGAGTTAATGGTGAGAACATAGGTGGTTTCACCGAACTAGAAGAATGGTCTAAAGGTTATAGAAAAGTATGAAACAATACCTCTTATATCTAAATCATCCTGACAATCAAGATGTTATAGATATGAGGTGGCAACATGTTATTAAAACTTTAGACATTGTAGAGAATGAAGTCAGAGTATACATAAGAGGTGCAGACTTCATAACACCACCACATGACAGAGAATTACCATATGCAACTATCGATGGTAAACCAAAGTCATTTGAAAATTTCTATGAAGAAGTCATAGGAGAAAAGAAAATAGACGAGGAGAAAGATGATTAGACATCACATCTATTGTGCCGATTGCGACCTTGATATGACTATTGATATCAAAGAGGCAAGAGAAGAACACGAAGACTTACGACCAGTATATTGTCCTATGTGTGGCGAAGAAGAATTAGAAGTATATAATGAAGAACTTGAAGATGGAGATTTACTGTAAAAATACATTACTGTTAGAAAAGGCAGTCGACTATTCTAGAACATTAGGTATCGACCACCACAATGCAGTCATTCAGATAAAGAGACTACCTCCTTCTTTTGGTCAAATGGGTATTATAGAACACCCACGAAAACTAGGCAAACGAGTATACATAAACATCTATGTCAAACTCAATCAAGAAAGATATGTGACACTTGCACACGAAATGGTGCATGCCAGACAGGTTCTAAACGGTATGCCTATCGATGAAAATGAGGCATATTTACTGGAGAATACCCTTGACAATGACCACTGAAAATGGTTATAATCCAACCATGATGAAAGGAAAAGTAAAAAGAATCTTTGTTGATATGGACGGTGTTCTTGCCGATTTTCTAAGAGGTGTAGAGATGCCTCAGTATTTGGGTGAACCACTTACTAATGATGATGCAGGTCACACTACATACGACATAAGAAAAGAAGAACTAACAAACAAGAGACTATTCGCAAACTTACCCCCAATGGTCGATATGTATGACTTACTTGCATATATCAGACATTGTGAAGTGCCATGGGAAATATTGACTGCCGCTGGTGAAGTCAACAGAGAGTTGGTTGTGTTTGATAAGAACGAATGGATTAAGAGATATGTTGACCCTACTGTGCCAGTGACTTGCACATTTACAGGGACACAAAAGGCGGCATACGCCTATGAGGGTTCTGTTCTCATTGATGATAGACAAAAGAACATCGATGCATGGATAGAGGCAGGTGGTATTGGTATTGTTCACACTAGTGCAAAGAATACTATCGACATTCTAAAAGACCTCAGAAACAACGACTAAATATAAGTATGAACAAGTTAAAGAAATGGGTTAAGTATATCTACTACTGGATAAAGTCCAAGTTTACCACTAGATATAAAGTGACTGTATCTTTTAACAGTGTTTATGGTGATGCAGATGATAGAGTCTTTGTCGCCAAGAAACTATTAGTTCAGAAAGAGAAACATTTAAAGTTCAGAGATGAAAACAACAAGGTAGTAGAATATAGGAGTTCAGGTGGTCTGAACTTTATAGTAGAGGATTGGGATGGCACCGAAGAGATTTGATAATGATGATATCATCGTATATGGTCTACTGTTTATTGCACTTGTTATAGTAATACTGTAGGGAGAATATATGAATCAGTTTACAATGGGTCTATTAGTGACCTTAGGTTTACTTACATTCTATTTGTATAATCAGAATCAAACATTGACTGAGAATAATATAAAGTTAGAAAGTGCAGTAGAAGAACAACAACAGGCAATGACCGCCTTACGAGAGTCATATGAGAAACAAGGTAAGTCTCTTATGCAGATGTCTCGTAGAAACTCAGAGATTGAACAAGAGAAGGCAGAGTATCTTGCGATATTCAGTAGACACAATTTAGATTTACTTGCACTAAAGAAACCTGGTATGATAGAACTCAGAATGAATAATGCAAGTGAACTAGTAATGGAGGGAATGGAAGATGACACTAAGAAACTATACGACCTTAGTAATCCTACTACTAACGACTAGTGCATGTTCACTATTACCAACTAGAACTATTGAGATAGATTCTAAACCAATTCAGATTGATATCTTACAACCTGATTTGCCAAGACCAGTGCAATTGACAGCACCGAAATGGTATGTTGTATCAGAGGCGAAGATAGTAAACCCTTGTAAGAGAACTATACCATATGAACCCAAGAAGTTCAATGATGAGGGTGTAGAACAATTCAAAAGACCAAAGACCTGTGAGTTAGATGAGAGAGAGAATCCAGAATGGCCAGTAGGTTATACATACTATGACAAATTCATAGATGAGATAAAAGAACAGAACAGTGGCGATATACTTTTTGTTGCAACTACAATCGGTGACTACAAAGTCATGGCAGATGATATGCAAGAACTTAAAAGATATATCAATCAATTAGGCGAAGTAGTAATATATTATAGACAAGTGACTACGAATGAAACCAATCAAGACTGATAAGTTAGAGAATACATACACACCTGCCAGAGGAGAATATGTTGAAGTATTCCCTACTACTATATTTGAGGGTCAAGTAAATCTAAATCATGGTGATGTGGCACATCATTGTAGACAGATAGTAGATTCATTACCAAAAGGTGACCCACTAACAGAATACACCACATACTTTCATCCTGATGCAAGAGAGGTGACACACAAACAATCTTGGTATAATGACTTTGCGAATCAGATGAAAGATACCTATGTTCAGTTTTGTAGAAGTCAATACAATATAGATTTTAAAGATGTCAGTAGACATGACATACATTTCTTTTCATGGGTCAATGTGTATAACGAACCACATGAACATGAATGTCACAATCATGTGAAGTCTAGACTATCAGGCACATACTATGTATCAACAGATGATTCATCAGAACCAATCAAGTTCTGGAATCCTAACATGCCTGCATTACATAGTCAGTCAGGTAATGATGATGTGCATAGACCACAAAACTCAAAGTATGAATTTACAGGTAGACAACAGACATCATTTAGTTTTTATCCAGAAGATGGCAACTTTTTATTGTGGCCATCGTATCTAATGCACTCAGTACCACAGGGCCACCCACGAGAAAATGAATCGTATGAACGCATAAGTATATCTTTTAACTTACAACACGCCGAAGATTTAGAATCATATCATCATGGCACACAATTTGACTACGGAGTTTTAACATGAATTACATAGATGATATTGAAAGAGTAATAGACTTAGACCACCTATACAAAATGAGAGGGTCATTTGACAATCACACCTTTGACGGTTTCTGTTTGACTATCGATGATTTCTATGAGAACGCCCAAGACTTGTATGAACATCTAATCAACAGACAATACCCATTATGGAAATACAATTCAGAATCTAACACACGCAATGGTATAGATTACTTCGACTGTAGAATCGTAGACAAAGTTGGTCATCCTACTAGACTATATGAGAACGACCAACAGAGACTATTAGACTTATGCAGACGATACTTCTGGAAAGGTCATTACAATTGGTCACGCCTATATGAGTTCAACTGTTTCAAGACGGCAGAAGTATTCAACGAAACTATGCAACACTATCCTCATATCGATAGTGCATTGAATACTCCTGACCATTTATCAACACTCAATATGTTAGTCTACATGGATAAACAAGAAGATGGTGGCACTGCAATATATGATGGTGAATGGATTACTAATGATGAGAATATGGCATTGTTATATCCTGTAGAAGAGAGATTCAATATAAGACAAGTCATACCTGCAAAGTTTAATCGATGTGTGATATTTCCTGGCAACTGTATGCATGGTGCATACATACAAGACTATCATAGATACTTAGAAGACTGGAGATTCACACAAGTGACT
>CESM01016972.1_pt1 | contig 14819 bp, 19 predicted proteins | sample 361421 | NCBI WGS metagenome assembly CESM01 (sample SAMEA2622219, study PRJEB7988) | marine metagenome | isolation source: saline water (ENVO:00002010), including | reverse complement strand
CGCTGGGTGACTGGTTTTTTTAATTAATGCTCTCCAAGTATCAATTGGAGTTTTTGATTTAACAAGATATGAATAATCTTGATAATAGAAGGAATCAGTAATTCTTTGATTGGAATCACTTAGTTTTCCTAAATCAGATCTAAAGTATCCTTGGTTATCATAATAAGATCTAATATCTGAATTGAATTCTGTATAGTTTACAGATACAAGATTTGCTGTTTTATTTCTAGCAAGTCCAATAACATTTTGATCTTTTCTGAAAATACCTTTTACTCTATCAACAATTAATAGATTAGATCCTTTTCTCCAAGAAGAAACTCTAGCACGAGCAATTTCAGTTGATCCAGATCTCTGTACAATAGTCTCTCCAATCGCAAAAGCATCAGTCTCAAAATTAGACACAGTTAAGACATAGTTAGATCTAAAATTAGATGATAAAGTATTATCATTATGGAAAGATCCACCATTATTAACTACTTGGACGCTAGTAGGAACTCCAATCTCAGTAGTGTTAATATAACAATCTAAGTCAGACTCATATACTGTAATACTAGGTGGTGTAATGTATCCCGATCCAGAATCATCAATTACAATACCTGTAATTTTACCTCCATCAACAACAGGAGATAGTTTTGCATTTCCTTCTACTAAAACAATTGGTTTTGAATAATTTGATCCAGATCTAATTACCGATACACCAGTAATTCTTCCAGATGATACAGTACAATCAATTTTTGCTAAGTAAGATGATGTTGGAACAATCCCTGATACTAAAGGAATCTTGATGTAATCTCTACCAATATTTGTAATCTTAACCGTATTAATTTCTCCAATTGAGAAGATAGACTTAGAAGTGTAAGTCATAGCACCACTACCATCATGTGGAGCAGCAATACCAGTCTCATACATGACTCTATTGCTTGTAACATATAGAGCAGTCTTTTCTCCTTGAAGAGGATCTTCAATTACATTAACATAAGATCTTTCTGGATTAACATTTCCATTTCTATCAAAATAGAAATACTTGGTAAAAGGTACATCTACTTTTTCAGTATATTGATTTGTAGAAATTCTAGGTCCAAAACCAATTTTTAAGTCTACAATATTTGTAGATGTTGATTTTTCTGAAGTTAGAACATTTAGATTAATACTAGGAGAGAAATCAAAATTAACTGCACTCATTGATGAGTGGGAGGTATCAAAACTATACTTGTAATGTTTTTTGATATCTAAAATTTTATTTCTTTCAAATGTTGTATTGTCAGAAGAGAACTCAAAGTAAAGATCTGGTTCAGTAACACTTTCAACTTCTACCAATCTTTGATCTACACTTTGATCAAAAAAGACTGATCCCAATCCAAGTTTTGTAATTGACGATAAAGTTTCGGAGTAGTCAAATACAAATACCGCTTTTTGTGTTGCTGGATCGTATGAGAATACATAAGGATCTTTAGTGGTAGATCCAATCTGATATCCTACATTTAAATTGTAACCAGGATCGTAGATAGAAACAACTGCTCCATCAAAATGATCAACTGCAGTAGTTCCTTTCTGTGCTCTTTGTATAGTTAAATCATTATTAGTTCTATTGACAACTTTTACAATTTCATCATTTATTTGTACAAAATCTCCCGTAGTAATACCAATTCCATTATCAACACTCAATACTGCATTTTGAATAGAAAGACCAGCATGATCAACACTTAATTGAAGTTTTGGTGAAGATGCATTTGTTTTGGATAATGCGGTATCTCCAACTGTTAAAGTATCAAACTTAGAATATCCCGATCCTTTATCAGTAATAGTAACACTATTGACAGATCCTGTAGATGACACTACAATCGTTGCTTCTGCACCAGTTCCAGATCCACCAGACAATGCAATTCCAGTATAAGTGTTTGGTGTGTAATCATTACCACCATTTAAAATTGCAATTCTACCAACACCAGTGTCCTTGAGAACCCTGTCTACACCTGGATTTTTAAAGACAACTTCTTGGTAAATTCTACTTCTTACATAATAAGTTGTTGTGGTAGTTGAATCGTTTGGATTAATATCTACGTTGATTTTTTCGTTAACAGCAACTCCATGAGCATCAGAAGTTGTTAATAATGCTACGTTGTCAGTAATTTTAAAAATTGGTAGATCCTTACTCAATGGAGTAAGAGATACAATTACAGAACCAGTGGTATTGATTAAATCAGAACTAGTTAAGAATAATGTATTATCTGCAACAAATGTTCCTGTAAGAACTTTTACCTTAACAGTATTTTGGTCTGTAGTAGTTTCTAATACCTCTCCAGTTGCAACTGGTGCAGCAACACCGTCAGATAGAGATAATGTCGCACCCTTTGTGTATGAAGAGTTTTTATCTAAGATTAAAGATAAGACTAATGTCGTAGAAGAAAATACATCACCAGAACTGAAAGTTCCAGTAATACTTCTTAAAGCAAGTTTATTTGAAGTGAATACATTTCCTACAACCTCTCCACTTGCATTGGTGCCAGATTGAATAACTGTATCGCCGTCAAATAGATAGGCATCTCTTACAAGTTCAATGTAGAGACATTTGTTGTCTTGGGATTCAATAGCAGATACCTGGCGTCCTTTTACAGAATCTACCTCACCAGCACATCCAGATCCTTCAGTTTGTCTGTCATCTACAATAATAGATGATCCAACAGAAAAACTTCCAATACTTCTTGAAATACTTGCAGAAGATACACTCCCTCTTTTTACTTCACTAATTCTAGCAAGAGAAAGATCTCCATTGTTATCAATATCACTAGTTCTTAAGCGTCTTGCTTTTACTGGAATATCATCTTGAGAAATTTGTGAATTATAATTTGAGTCAATAGGTAGTGAGTAATAGTTGACACCTAAAATGTAAGGAAATACAGGAACATCTGATGTATCAACTGTAATGAAATATGCATAAGTTCCTTGTGGAAATTCTGGGGTTACACAGAATCTTCCGTTGTTCTGATCAAGAGTTCCAGATCCATCAATGTATGTGTAATCATCAATAAATGTTCCAATAGGATATGATGCAGTATTTGGACCTGAAGAACGACTAGTATTTCTGTAATAACCACTTGTCATTCTCACTACAGCACTTTGAGAATTTACAGCGTTAGAAAAACCGAAAGGACCATAAATGGGATTGCCATCATAAGCAAATCCAAGGATTGGAGAGTGAACAGATCCATTATCATTTGCTCTTAATGTAGATGGTGATGCATAATAACCATATCCACTACCACGAGAGTTTACATAATTGTTGAAGAAATATCCATTTTCAGAATCAAGACTTGATAGATTCTTATAGTAACGATCTTTACGCCACTCTCTAATCTTTGCTGTTGCAGTAGCACCAGAACCTACAGCAATAATCTGAACGGAAACATTTTCCTGTGTATACAGACTACCACCATTGACTTTTACAAAACCTGTAATATTACCAGCAGAATCAATATTTGCAGTATAGTCAGCAAATCTTCCTTTACCTGCACTATCAGAAATTAATACTTCTGGTGGTGATGAATAATATTCGCCCGCATTGTCAACTGTAATACTAGTAATCTCACCATTTGTAACAACTGCAGTTGCTTGTGCATATCTACCAGAAACAATTTCAATAGTAGGAGTTGCATTGTAGTTTCCTGCAGTATCTACAACTACAGACTCAACAACCTGACCTGCAAGTTTGGTTCTTGCTAGATTTGCTACACCATTAACGAGAACAAATGGTTCTTTTTGATATCCTGTTCCTCTGTTGGATACAGTAATACTTTGTAAAGGTCCATTGAGAACAATATCTTCGTCTTTATAACTGAGGAAAGGAATACCATTGGTAGCAATACCAACATCTCTATATTTGGTTTCGTATACCTCTGTTGTCGCAATTGGATTTTTGCGAATAATTTTTAATAATTTTTGATCTTGTAGATCATTAGGAATAGTTACACCTGCTTTTGTAATATCATGTGAAGGGAATCCAGAAGAAGCAATATAATACCCTTCACCATCCTCAAAGATTGCAGATACGTTTGAGTTTAAACTAGAAATCTGACTAGTTACAGATCCATTAATTGATGAACCAGGAGTAGAACTTGTAGTAATCCATCTTAAATTATTTTGAGCATCAAAGATTTTAATATCATCAGTAAGAAATCCAGACTCGGAGATTTCTACAAGATCACCAGAAGATGCATGTGGATACTCGGTTTTGTTATTTACGTTATAGAGTATACCAAAGATTAATAGTTCTACACCATTACCAGAAACATTTGCTCCATACGTTACAGGAGTTCCTACTGGATGTACACTAGTGCCTGCTCTATTCTTAATTACAAACTGATTTACATTTTTCTCTTCAAATGTAATGATTTCATCATCAACTTTAAACTCACCAGTCTTATCCCAACCAAGAGTTGAGAAAACATCAACTCTATCACCATTGGATGTTAATGCTGTAATCTCTTTAGTTAACTTAGTTCTTGCAGCAATAGAGAAGTTGCCATTTACACTTTGTTCTGCTAGAATGATCTCATAAAGATCTTCACCGTCATACTTTCCAGAAAATCTTACATTGTCTACAATTGCTGATGCAAATCCCTCTTCAGTATTTTGTGTGATAGTCTTACTGATAAGATCATTTGGATTTCCTGAAATGATCTTTGCTTTTAGTGCATATACTTGAATCCAAGTAGACTCAGAACCTTTTAATGTAGAATCTCTGGGATATGAAATTTTTGGTTCTGGATCATCCTGAATCAAACATTTGAACAGAAACTTGATAGACTTATCAGTTCCTTTTGATTGATAGAATGATGCGATATTCTTAATTAGAGTTCTCTTATCAACCCCTTCTTTAAGATATGCTTCTGGAAAATCTGCAAGATATTGATTTTCAAAACTTTTTACTAAAGCATACAAAAATAGATTACTGATATTCTGTACAGTAGATCCATTTAAATGTGTTGCTGCTTGTGTAGTAACAAATGTACTTGCGTTATATAAATCTCCTAGAGTAGTGTTACCACTAACACCACGACTTACTTCTAAAAACTCTGTATCTGTTCTTTCTGCATAGTAACAGATCTCATCATCAATTTTGATATATCCACCGTTTTTAGGAAATGATGTGGCATCATCAACAATGATAGTAGAATCTGATGCACCAAGACTACCAACTAATTTGGAAGACTGCTTAAGAATGTTTTTCTCATAAAAGTCAATATCACGATAAGTCTCAATATTTGTTATAATATCAAGTGGTTGACCTTGTAATTCTAATTGCTCGTAATACTTTTTTACGAACTTAGAAAAAAGTTCGTACTCTTCGTTAATAAAGTCTGGTAACTGAGACTCAATTAGATATGAGATTTTATTAGCAGTTTTCAACATCTACTACTACTCTTTGTATGCTACAAATGAACTCTTTGAGATATCTACGTCTAGGTATACCTCACGCTTGACCTCAATATCTTTATTGGCAGGTTTTACTCTCAATTCAATACGATTATCTGAGAAAGTACCCTTTAGGATAGTGAAATCATATAGTTTGATTTCGCCATGCACATAATCAATATCACCAACAGAATCATTAAGGAGAATTTTTTCTCCAGTTAAAGAATCTAGTCTATATAGGACGATTTTGCCATTCCTATCCTCAAGATATGATGTGTATGTCGGATGTTCAAATACAGTCATACCAGTAGAAGACACTACAGGATTATCGCAGTCTTTTAGAAACTCATTCTGATAACAAATCTCATAATAGGAAGAAGAATTAATTTGAGCAAAGAAATCTTTTCTTAGAGTAATATCAGTGTCATTAGAATTAATTGCGCGATCACTGTTATCAATAACACCAATGAACTTGCTATACCTGAATTTTCCATTGAACTTTTCTGTTTGAGAAGTCTTTAGATATTCTTGAATTGCAGTGGTTACTTGCGAAGCAACTTGTGCTGGTAACAGATTAGTCTTAGTACCATCATAGTAAATCTTGCTGCTCATCTCTATGAAAAGAATAGATGGGTCAACGAATTCAGTTCTAATAGATGCAACAGTATAATTTTTAAGTTCCTCTTTTAAATCATCTTTAGTAAATGATGACAATGTGTTCGCTTCCGTTGGTTTGATTGCAATAAAGACTTTTCCATATGAAGGAGGAACTTGGTCTTCTCCACCGAAAACAATAATATCACTAATTGATGGATATAGGTTTCTTACAATTGCCTTGAAATCATTAGCAGTAACTGCTCTGTTCTGAGATGCATAAAACTTAGGAGCGTTGAATTTGATTTTTTCAATGCTCTCAATCTCAGCACCACCAGTTGCTTTAGTTACAGTTGTAATATTTTGAGGATTAAATGATACAGTTAGTGGGACTTCATTTTCATCTTGAAGTCTACCATTAAATGTAAAAGATTTTGCACCGTTTGATTCAGCACCTCTAGTAGTGATATAACTCATTTCAACTACTTGACCGTCTTCTAGTTTCTTACCTAGAACACCATCTCCAAAGAAAACTTCATAGTTTTCATCTTCAGTTTCATTTATGAAATAAATTTTATCGTTTGAACCGATATCTAAGATACTAGTTGCTTTTTTATATTCAGTGAATACTGATGATGTGTTAGACTCAAAAACACGAATGATCAATGTATTCAGATCTACGGAAGAATTATCAATAATATATTTTTGACTCTTTAATGCAGTTGATACTGGAGTTCTTACATTAACTAAAGACCCCTCGTATAACTCCACATTCGCAAAACTTGCAACTCCATTGGCAACTTCTACTTTTCTATCTTCTTTTAAGACATAACGATATAAAACATTGTCATAATTAGTAACAAACCCTGTTCCTGCCTTAAAAATAACCGATGCAGGAGCAGGTCCAGGAAAACTAATGTCAAAGTTTAAAACTGCTACTGGAGAAGTAACTGACTTTGGTGTGTATCCTAATTGCTTTGCTAGTGCTACTACATTATCCCTCAGTGTTGCTGAATCAAGGAATAGTTCATTCGCTACCATATTGGTATTGAATGCTGTGTAGTAGGTGTTATATGCTAGTACATCCAGAAGTTGACTTAAAGCAGATGCCTCAAAGTCATAGTCAGTAAAATCTGACTGAGCTCTCAAGTAATCTTTGAGAGCTTGTTTAATTTCTAAGAATTCTAAATTGTTTAACTGGGTGTATGGCATTATCTCGTCCTTGAGAGGAAGAAGTCTACGGTGACTGAAGGAGCATCTACTCCTCTTATATTATATGTCATCTCAACACTGAAACCGTTTTCATCAAAATCGGGAGTAACTCCCAAACTCTCAATAAAAATTCTTGGTTCAAACTTTTCTAGTGTTGATTTGATACTATTTCTAACCTGACCCGCCGTAGCAAAATCCAATGGTTCAAATAAGTATGACCTAATATCTGAACCATATGTGGGATTAAAAAATCGCTCACCTTTATTTGTAAGCAGCAAGTTAACAACTGCTTGCTTAATTGCAGCATTATCTTTACTGACGACCAAATCATCAGTAACGGGGTGCTTTTTAAAAGTGATATTGATATCTCTAAATGAGAGATTGGACGTTGCCATCTAGAGTATACGAAGACACTAGTTATTTAGTCAGTCTGACCAACGTTCAATAAATTCATCCATTTGTTGGTTACGACGTTTAATCTCTGCAGACTTTTTGAGATGACGTTCGCTATCAACTTCAGTGATCAACGTCATCCCGCTTTCAATAAACACATCACCTTTATCTACTGATCCATCAAGGTGGTTGGGGTGTGACATCATAGTTTCTCCTGTTACTTATTATCTAGGTTTTTAACTTCATACATGTAATGGTCTGATGTTTCTAGTTTACGTTTGTTTTCAACGCTATACACAGTCAGATCAATTTCATATCCTGGATTTTGTTCAATTCTATTGAACACCCAAGCATTATCGTACCAAATGATACGATTGTTGGGATATGCATAATAATTACCAGTTTCCACTTTAAACAAGTGGGCACACTTATGCTCAGGTGTCTCAGAGAAGTTTAAATCTGGGACACCTTTGTTTTCCCATGACCAGTCCAGAGTGAACATGTACTCACCTAGGACTTTCCTATTGTCTGGTCTGATTAGTTCTGCTTGTAGTCCTGCAAGACGATGGCGTCTCTGCACATCCACATATGGAGAGAAACAGTCCCAGTACATTATGTCTTCTAGAGGTTCTATTGGAGCATCAGGACGCCAGCAGAAGGCATGTAGAGGTCTTCTGGTCCAGTTAACACCATTCTCTAGAAATGCTTCAAATAAGGGTACTCTTTTTTCAATACTAGCAACGCTATGCACGTCACATCTAGATACTTCCCCATGACCTTTCTTGTGATTAAACAAGAACTCATTACGCATGTAACAAGACCAGTCGGGGAGACTATGATTTAGGTATGCCAATCTCTTTCTCCTGGAAAATAGTAATCCGTCAACTCTACATCTTTAGGAATATCCTTTATGGCGTAGAGTTTGCCTGTGTCTTTATTATAGGACACATTTGGTTCGTGTGAGTGATTTATATAATATTGCGGACTTAATTTATCTAGATCACTGTCAATCCAGAAACCTTCCGCGTCACAGTAAGTTAAAGTCTCAAGTCTTCCGCGTAGGCGGGCGTCAATATCATTCCACAGTACATACTGGGTTTTATTAGGTGTAAAAATACACGTATCTTTTGGAATATCTACTAAAGAAAAAACACCTACCCCTTCACAGACTCTACTGGGAGCGAGGTAGGTATACAAGATCAAAGAGTACATTCGGAGTTTTCGGCGCTCGGGTTTTACTTACCTTGACCGCGATACCTCTTCTTAGCACCATTACGAGAAGTAGCGGCGTACTTCGTGTGCTTTCCTGTACCTTGACGACTCTTCTTTGGAATTGCCTCAACAAACGACTGACCACTTAGCGAGGATTTCATCTTTGCCATAATTTCTTAAACGGTTCGTGTACCAATTAGTATTGTAGGATAAAGTGTCCCAACTGTCAATGGATTGGAATCAATCCGTCTCAAAGGTGGGATAGTTGCAGGTGTTGTAGTTAACTGATCGCCTGATACAACAACTCTACGATGTCCTCCCAAACCATCCCCAAAATATACCCTAGTATTCACAGTAGGAACCGACGCAGTGCGGTCAACTGTGGCAGGTGTGGGAATGAATGGGAAGACTGGGTTTGTGCCTGGTACAGGGGCATATGGGACGGTCTCATCAATAATCATCATCGGGGCGATACTTGGACTGGGTGTCCCATCCGCCAATGTCTTCCCTGTACCGTTAGTTGTGCTAATGCCCCTTCCCCCACTAGTTGCAGGATTACCACCTAATATCAGTAAACTACTACCAATAGGTGTAGGGGGAAACAATGTACTACCAATCTTCCAAACATCAGGTGTGTCTGGTTGATCTAACATTGCTGGATTTGCAATCTCACCCTGAGGCATTTCTTAACTCCTCTACTGCATTATGTAGATCGTCAAGTGTCTCCGCTATAGTCTTGTAGTTCTGGCATCGGGGAGGCTTGTACATCAACTGGGGGCGTTCTAATAATGACACCTTCTTCTCCACCATCGTCAACCTCTCTTGCAGCTGTTGGAGTTTCTCGTTGAACTGTTGCATTATCAATTGGTTGTCTTGAGTCATTGTCTAATCCTGCAAAGCGACGTGCTGCTGCTCCTTCAAATTGATCACAGAATGTGTCAAAGTGTGCAAGGATTTGTTCATACATGTTGGGGTCATATTCAGGTTGTTGTTTCATAGTCTAGAATTAGGACCTTGTGGAAGATTGGGTACGGGCGAATCTGCATGGGGGAATCGCGTTGCAGTCTCAAGTTCAATGACTTTTGCTTCAAGACTAATGAGACGCTCTGCGAGTTCTTCAATGACACTCGCCATTCTCTCTAGTTGGCGTTCATGGATTGCTACCATAAACTCTGGGTTCCTCTTTAGTTCTCCCATTGCTTCTGCAGTTCTATCAAATTCTACTGGCGCAGGTTCCAGTGTGGTTTCTTCAGTGATAACGAGGTTTTCAGTCATTTTTTTGCTGGGAAATTTTTTTGGATTTCAAGGTTTTAAAAAAACCATTTTCAAATATATTTATCGGTCGTCTGGATACTTTTGTAGGTTAGGGAAGTATGCTTTTTTTGAAACCCGCTTGGCGACCTAAGGGGGGCGGGGGCAAACCCATACCACTGCCCGAGGTGTGCTATACTGCCCGATCAGGCGAGGCACCCTGTTGGTCTGAATGCTGTGAGTGTGCGGTAGGCATAGGCGAAGCGTAGCGCCTTCTCCTCTACTGGGCGACCCATGCGACCAGACATGTCACAGCGTGGCATCCCCTGCTTGTCGTAGTGAAATTTCACGGGTGCGTTGGTGTGTGACTGACCGATCCAACCGTCTGCCCATACCTCAGGTTCGCGCATGTTCTGCTTGGCGTCAGCGATGACAGTCTCCAACACTGACAGAGGCAACACGAACCACTCGCCGCCACCTTCCTGCTGTGTGTAGAATTTGCGGTACTCATCGGGCACCTTGCTGTCCATGCCATGCTGTGTGCTGTATCCCATCTCCTGCAATGTGCTGTGCAGTGTTGCCTCTGCTCTGCCCACGTTGCACACTGTGAGCAGTGAGTGGAAATAGGTGTCGCCGTCGTTGCTGGTCTGGTGATTGCACAGCACCTTGTATGCCTCTGCCTCTCCACCTGATGCCAGACCCACCTTCACAGCGACCCACTCGCTGCTGTCTGCTGTGATGGCGTTGCTTGATGACATCATGAAATAGATGACGCCTTCGCCCTTGGGTTGCTTGCCTACCTGCTTGCCCTTCTTGGTCTTGATGGCGAACTGGTGGTTGGTGGGGAGTTGCTTCTGACGCATGTCGGTTGCTGTGTCCTTGTTGTTCATAGTATAGACGCTGGAGCGATCAGTGGCGATCGCTGATGTTCCAGTATCCCCACTGTCCACCATGGGCGGGTTCCAACCCTGCACGTACACGGTCGCGGTATTCTGCCTCTGCTTTCATCTGTGCTCTGATGCTGTCCATCGCTGCTTGCATGATGGGAGAGGGGTTCTCGTTGTGGAAGAACATGCCGTCTTCTGATTTGATCATCTTTGTTTTGTTCATGTCCTTATTATAGGGGATGACAAGGCAAAGTCTATGCAGAGGTGACCACTTCGTCAACTGTCACACGTACCCATTTCATTGCCTGCTTTGTGCCTATCTTCCAGATCATGGCGTCTTCCCCTAGTTCAGCGGCGAGACGGTAGGCGGCATTCATGTTGGTGGCATACTCGCAACCGTGCCCGTCCAACTTTGCCCACGATGCAGGTTGGACAGCGAAGAGGCGCTGTCCCTCGGTTGGTCGTTGCATCAAAGTTCCTCCATCATTTCGTTCATCTCGTCGGCATCAATCGCGGGGTCATCCCATGCCACACCGTCGCCAGTCTTGAAGAGGTGGCGTCCGATCATGCCATCACACATGCAACGCTGGAACTTCTCCCATGGTGTGTCGTCTTCATTGCAGAACTTGACACATGCCCGAGCGGTGTTGTAGAGGAATTCATCGTTGCCGATCCAGAGGGAAGCGTTCCATGTCTCGTAGTTTGCCCAACCGTTGTAGGTGGTGTCAGTTGCTGTGGTCATGTGTGTCTGTGTTTGTTTGATGTACTTATTATAGAGGATCGGGCTAGCAGTTCAAGCCAGGTTGTGCCACTACTGGAACTGGTCCATAGATCTCGTTCATGTAGTCTCTCACCCTCTCACGGTCTAGACTGTCACCGTCACCCCATTCCATGTCCATACAGGGATCATTGACATCATCAAGATATGTAAGAAGAGCAAATGAAATTTGCTCCTTTGTGCGTTGTTGATCGTAGAGACCGCCGTCTCCATAAAATGAGAAAACATAGTTAATGAAATCATTAAAGGTCATAGACACATCTCCTGAAATAGTTTACGTGCTTGTTTCTCTATTGCGTCCATAACGCCTAGAGTGTTGTTGGTCAACCAATTTAACTCGTCTTCAGTTAATTGGTTGGACTGTCTAAAGTTTTCCCATGCTTCATCCCAGCATGACTCTAGCAGTGATTCGTGGTGTAATGTGCTCATGTCTTTATTATAGACGCACTAAGCAACAACGCCACCGCGCATGTGGCAGTTTACCCACTGTCCTAGTGAGCGGTCGCCTGCCATCATTAGTGCTAGGATGTCACGCTTACGGGTAGTAAAGGTGTACTCTGCTGCTGGTGACTTAAACCAACGGACCTTGCATGTGCCTGTGAAAGGGTTGACTTTCAATTGCCACACGCTGCGTGAGATGGTGGGAGAGACTGGAGAAATGTTGTACATGAAAAACGTGTTTGAGTGTGTTTACTATAGCAGGTCGTCAGACCAACCCGCTGGCGACTGCTTCCATAATGTCGCCATACTCACCGACGACATTCCCAAAGGAATCACGGATGCAGGCATAGGAATTGGACTCGTCATGCATAGCAAAGCAGATGTCCATCGCACGATCCAGATCGGTCGTGGTTTCGGTTTCCCCGAGAGCGGGGCAGGTGATTTCGTATGTCATGCACTTATTATAGACACAGGGTCAGCAGGATGCGACCACTACTGTGCCACCTTGTCAACTGGTCGGGCAGCTGACCAGTTTGTGTTACTAACTCGCTTCTTGCATAGTATCACCATACGTCACCTTCTGAACAGCACTATCTTCCAACAACTCGGGATAGTATTCTTCAGTTTCCGTAATCAACTCTTTCATGCTGTAGTTGTCAAAGTTGCCATCCAAACTGTCATAAACGTAGGCATACATCGTTTTGTGATCCATGCCGTCAATGATGGACTCAATGAGTGCATCTTGCAACTTGTCGCGGTCAATGATGTTTTCTTGCATGTTCAGTTGTTGATGTCGGTGAGGTCAACTCCAAGGTTTCCGTTCTCATCTTCTACGAGAACAGTTTCAATGTCTGGCACATCAAAGATTTCGCCAGGCATGTTTTCAATTTCATCCCACATAGGTTCAGTTCGTGTCAACAATGGTAGTATGGCAGAGATGACGTTGATAATCAACACATGCTGTGACACTTTGCGAACTGGTCAGTTAGAGGTTGAATATTCAAGCTCTAGCACTACAATAGATGAGTCATCATAGTAGTAGTTACTAGACAGGAGACCTGCTCTCTTTTCTTCTAGTAACTGATCTTCTAGTTCTTGTTTCCATTCTTCTGCAGTCATAGTAACACCTACTAGTAGTACTACTATAGTTATACTAGAAGCAACACTATTTGTCAACAAATGTAAAGTAGATCTTTTTAGTCATAATCCAGCAAAACCATGGAAACAGCTCAACATTACATGCTGTCGGCGTTAATTTTGCCATTAAGTGTTAAATGTAAAAATTCTAAAAAAGTGAAAAACCCAAGAAACTCAAAAGTTGAGAAACTTGGGTTTTTGGGTTTTCGTCAATTATGCAAATTCTGTGAATTCGTAACCGTTCACAAACTGCTTGATAACCTTGTTATCAGTGATGAACCACTCAAACTGGTGCTGGTATACACCGTCAGTGTATGCACAGCAGAACTCGTTGATGATAGCGTTCAAACGAGATTTAGTGGTGTTGGTCCTCCATCCGCCGTCAAAGATGCGAACGAAAGCATCACCAATCTCAGCGATCTTGTTACCGTGCAGGTACACGGTAGAGATGCCCTCATCATTGGTCACGCTAGTGTTAGCACGACTCCAGTTTGTGCCATTCTTGATGGCGGTGTTCATGAGGGTCTCAATTTTACGCATGTTGTAGTTAATAAAGGTGATCAGGGTTTGTTGATGTGCTGTTTAGACAGCGAGGCGGGCAGCAGCGGCAGCGCCTGCGAGTTTGCCTACCAACTCGTTCAGCACGAGGTCGGTGCTGTTGTCATCATCAAGCATGGGGCAGTCAACTGCGCGATCCAGTGCTTCGGTGAAGACTGCGAGTTGTGCTTCGGTGAAAGTAACAGTGATCATGGGTGGTCTGGTGGTCAACAAATACAATATAGGACAGATCGGGCACTAGGTCAACCGATCTTGGACAGTTCGTCAGTTGGCACACGCTGGACAGTGAGTTTGGTAAATCCTGACTCACGCAGCATCTCCACCCACTCATTGACGATCCTCTCAATCTGGTTATCAACGTGCTTCACACGTCTTGCCTTCTGAGTGATCACCAACTCATCACCGTTCTTGGTCTTGATGGTGATTTTGTAGGTGTTCTGCATGTGCTCTCCTGACGACTTCTTTATAATACACCATTTCGGTGCCAGTGGGGTGAATAGTGGACAGTTTCCTAACTGTCCTGTGCTATCTCCCACATCTGAATGAATGTGTGCAACCATGCAACATGTTTGCTATCCATATCATACGTGTCCTGTTCATCTGCTGACACATAAGGTAAACTATGTTTGGTGCAGTAGTCTTCGTAGACTATAGTCAAGAAATCAATTTTGTCTAATGCTCTCACATCATGACCAATCTTGATGGTGTCGTTTGCACAATGTGCTTTATACTCTGCTGGTGTCATGTTATCTCCTCCTACGCGAATAATGGACGCATGTAATCTTTAAACTGTTCACGTTTAAAGTCTGCAAGGTGTCTCATCTCATCTTCACCTAATACGAGGTCTAATCCTTCGCCTCTCATCTCATCGTAACATGCTTGAGAAATTCCCTTGTCAGTGAGATCGTATTTGTGAAGTTGAACGTGTTTGAAGAACATAGGCA
>CESM01236507.1_pt1 | contig 14843 bp, 12 predicted proteins | sample 361421 | NCBI WGS metagenome assembly CESM01 (sample SAMEA2622219, study PRJEB7988) | marine metagenome | isolation source: saline water (ENVO:00002010), including | reverse complement strand
TTTTTTAATTTTTGTACAAAAATAATTTATAAATCTGAATGAATTCTGAAAGTAATAATATTGTTTCTATGTTTCTAATATATAACCTTTATGCGGTTTTAAAAAATTTCTTAACTCATTTACATCCTTCTCTAAAACTATCATAAATGATATAGCGGAATTTGAATTAATTTCTTCAGAATCTATTTTATACACTTCTTTATTATTTTTTGATATATATTCTTCTAAATGTATAGTGTGGTGCTTAGCAGTTTTTATTGCATTAGGTCCATGAAAATCCCAAACCATTTTTACTTTTCTCATATAGCTAAATTAATTATTATTAATGATACCAGACTTGTTCATATGGTTAAATTTTTTTATTAAGAAATAATATAAAATTATACCAATTATATACATTATTGAGGTAATGTAAAAAATTTCTGAATAATCTAATCCATTATCAATTAATATTTTAAATAACTGAGAACTAAAATACCAGCTACCACTCCATATCGCAGCAATTATAGCACTTAACATCTCTTGGTTTTTTCTACCAACATAATTCATGGTGATTTCTGATGTTAAAGGACCTGCCATATTCATCAAAGGAGCTCTTATCATATAAAAGATAATCGCCAGAAAAGTTACTATATAATAATGTTTATAATAAGCAGTTGTAGCTAATAGGATTAATGCAATCACAGCTAATGATTGGGTATTTATTATAGATTTTAGGAATCCATATCTATTTTTAAGAAATGGAACTAGTAATGATGAAAAAGCAACAATTAAGCTAGTAATACCCCCAATTAATGCAAATTCATCTGAATCAATATGGAAATTATGGAAGAAAAATAAATTTATGAATGGAATTGTTAATCCAGCACCAATAGCTATGATTAAAGTCGGGAAAACACACTGAAATATTAAAGACCAACTGTAATTTCTTTTATATGAATCTGTATTTCTCTTTATAGATGGTTCATTAATTTTTAGTGAATAGTATAAGGACCCAAAACTAATAATTGAAATGATAATTAAAATACTGCTTTCTTCTAGTAGAAAGATGTTTGATGTTAAGAAGATAAAAATACCAGATATAAGCATAGCAATACTATGAGTAGAAAAACTTAATGATATTGCATAAGTTTGATTTTTATTTGATGAATGTCTCATAATAAAAGGTAAAACAGATACTTGGAAAATAGTAAAAAGTATTCCCCAAATAAAGAAAATAGGCTTTAGATATTCTTCTATCGAAGAATTTATTAAATATACTAAAGTAATTGCTATTATTGGTAAGAAAGCACATGAAATAATGAAAAATGGTTTTAATTTTCTATAATTTATAAAATATCCTAAGGGATATGATAATATAATTACAGCTAGAAATCTGTAAGAAATTAGATTTGCTATTTCTGAATCAGAAAAATTATTCTTTGATAGGTAAATATTTAAGATGAGAAAAAAAGATGTTGCAACTAATTGAATAAAGAATTGAGATTTAATTAGATATAAAATATTGCTTTCAATATTTAAATAATTATTGAACTTATATTTTAATGATATCTTATTTAGAATTTTTATAAGAGCAAAATTACATAATCATAATCATTTATTTAATGATTGACTTAAATTTATTGCTAATATTCTTTTTAATGTTTTTTGATCTTTCTTTTAATTTACTTAAATCAATTTTTCCTGTAGTTTTATAGTTTCTATAAACATCTATAATTTCATTTGCTGGATCATAATATTCTTTTACAAAATTTCTTGCTTTTTGCTTGTCCTTATATACATATTGATTCATAAAATCAATCATAGTTGATTCGTCTGTGTCTAATAGTATCCATATAACCATTTGTTTTAAATTTTGTTGTTGTTCAACAGTAGAATAAATCTTATTCTTTCTAAATTTATCTATTAATTTTAATTTTTCATCAATTTTAATGAAAAAATCAGGTATATCTTTAATTACAAGTAATTGTTCTGGTATTTTATTAAATATTTCCCATTTATTGCTATTTGGCATAGATAAACCAGGGTTAATGCACGCACTCATGATTTTTATAGTATCTGTATTATTCTTTAATACATTTAGATTTCTAGATTCTAGTAGCATTAAATCTTGTTGTTTATCAATTAAATTATTTAACATTAATCCATTAGGAATTTCTATTTCCATAAGATGAGGGGTATTATTTTTAATAATTATTGATATTTCTTTATATGATTTTGCATTAATAATAATATTACTATTATTATTTAAAGTAATAGAGTTAAAATTCAATTCAATTATAGAATCATTTTCTTCAACAAATTTTTTAATTTTATTGGAATCTTTTTCTTCTAAATTATTGTTTTCTGTATGATTTTTTTGGTAGCAAGATGAGATTACCAAAATAATACAAATTTTTATTATAGAGTAGTAATTATATTTCATTAAAAATTGAATTGTTGGGTTATATATTAAGTCACCACATTGGTGAATTCATTTTATTTTTTCCGTTACATCTTTTTTTCTGAGTAACGCAGTTAGAAAAGAATAGTGTTAAAATTAAAATTAGTATAAAGAATTTATATCTGCTCATTATTATTAAGTTTTTATATTATTAATAAAAATTATTAATATTCATTATAATTTCAAAATTAATTGCAATTTAGTTATATAATTATTAAAATGAATTGTAAAGAATTAAAAATAATTTATTTTATAATGGTAAATATTTTTCTATAGATAATGTTTTTTTCTTTTATTACGTATTTTTAATAATTTTAGTTTCACATAATTTTAATTATTTATTTGTTTCGAAATGTTTTCTGAAATAAATGATTATTTTTTTTAATTTTGTATTATGAAAACAAATATTATTTTTTACTTATTATTTATATTATTATTTGGATGTGAACTTGAATTGGAAAAGGCTAATCCACTTGAAAATTTAGAAGTTATTACAGGAAGCATTTCTACTGTAGGAACAACATATGGAACAGTTCAAGGGAATATTTTAACTAACTCTATTAATGGAGTTGAAGATTATGGTCACTGTTGGTCAGCTGATGAGTTGCCGACTGTTAAAGATTATCACACATCATTTGGAGAGTTTACTGGTGAGAAGATTTATCAATCAGACCTTAATGGTTTAAGTGTAAATGTTCCTTATTATGTAAGGGCTTATGCAATTGCTAACAATAATATTATATATGGAGATCAAATTACTATTGAAACAGTATGGGAAGGAGACATTCCATTAGTAGAAACTGGATTGCCAAGTTCTATCACTAGTAATTCTGTTGTTGTTTCGGCTGAAATTATAGAACAAGGGCAATCTTCTGTAACACGTTATGGACATTGTTGGTCTACAATGAATAATCCTTCATTAACTGATGAAAATTCAGAATTTAATACTAGTGGTGTAATTGTCGATACATTTATAACATCATTAACAAATCTAGATGAGGAAACTAAATATTATTATAGATCATATGCTGAAAATGATGATGGAATTTCATTTGGGTCAATCAAATCTTTTTCTACAACTGATGGAAAACCATCTGTTAGCACTGAAGATATTATAGAAATAACTTCTAATAGTGCGATTGCAGAAGGAATGATTATGGGTGAAGGAGACTCGCCTATTACGATGTATGGTCACTGTTGGTCTACTAATCCAGATCCAACAATTAGCGATTCTAAAACTGAATTTTCTAATACTAATAACACAGGTTCAATCTTTATAAGTAACTTAAATAATTTGTCTCCAGTTCAGGATTATTTCGTAAGATCTTACGCTATTAATAGTTATGGTACTTCATATGGAAATCAATTATCATTTAGTACTAATAATGGTTTAGCAGCAGTATCAACTGATTCTTATAATTGTGTTGGGTCATTAACAGATTTAGAGGGCGAAATTTTAAGTATTGGAGATGGTATAATTCAACATGGACATTACTGGTCTACAACTCCTGGATTGAATTCAAATAATTATGAAGGTAAAACAGAATTAGGAAGCACAAATAACACTGGAAATTTTATATCTCAAGAAATAAACTTAAATGCAAACACAACATATTATTATATGTCATACGCAGTTACTCAATCAGGTACTAGTACAGGTGATGAGATGATATTGTCAACAGGTAGCCCTTGGATTAATGTTACTACTCTAAGCGGAATTCATCCAAATAATAATGCTTTTCATATAATAAATAGTAATAATATTTGGGCAGTTGGTTCATCTGTATGGAATTGGGATGGAACTTCTTGGAATAACATTTCAATACCTTGTGATAATTTATATGCAGTACACGGAACATCTTCAAATAATATTTGGGTTGTAGGTTATCCATCATCAACTTCAAATACTGAGGAGCTATGGCACTGGAATGGAAATAATTGGACTCAAAAGAACTCTCCTGCTGATTTTAAATTAGATATTTTAGTATTTAATAATAGTATTTTTGTCGGTGGTAATAATTCAAATGCTCATGGGTTTTATAGATCAGATGACAATGCAAATACATGGAATTTTATAAGTCCAGGTTCAACCAGCGGACCTTCTTCTAGCTGGATAGATATGGATGGTTCAGATGCTGATAATATTTGGGTAGCTTCATCTTTAGGTATAAACAAATATAATGGTGTTTCTTGGATAAATCAAAATACTCCAGGTAGTGGTAGCGCATGGAGTGGTCCATACGTTGAGTGTTTATCAGTTTTAGATAATAATACCGCATTTGCTACAACAAGTCCAGAACTTACTAGTTTGTGGGATTTTCCTGATGTTACTGTTTGTCAATCTACTTCATGGCAAAGTTTAATATCTAGTACTGATGTGTCTTCAATGGGATTAGGAACAAGTTGGAGTTATACTCCAGTATATCCACTATCCTTGAATGAAGTATGGTTTGGTGCTAATAAAATATTCAAATATGATGGTAATAATTGGATGCCTGAAACTGGTGATATAGGTGATAATATTGTTATTATTAAAATGATTAATGATACTGAAGGATGGGCTGTTACTGGCAATGGAACTGTATTAAGAAGACAATAATATGAATTCATCATTAAAGACAATTTTATATTTTATTTTAATGATTTTAATTTCTGGATGTGAAAGAATTGAAATTGTTGATAGATGGGAGCAGATTGACAAAATTGATGGTATATATATGGATAATGCTGCTATGCAAGTTTTTAGTTCAAATAGTATTTGGTTAGTTGGTGATAAGATTTGGGTTTTTGATGGAACAGATTGGAATGAATCAGAAACTCCAAATTCTGAAATATATACTTGTGTGAGTGGTTCATCAGATATTGATGTTTGGGTATTGTCTCATTCAAATTTCAGTTCTAATATTAATGGGAGTTGGCCTAATGAATCTAATGTCTTCAAATGGAATGGATTTGAATGGAAGGAGTTTAATAATCTCAACTCTGGAATAGTTTATAATATATTAGTTTTAGATCCACAAACAATAGTACTTGGCAAGTCTGGTTCTATAGACATTTCTTATGACGCTGGACAGAATTGGGTAAATTATAATATTCCTATGAATTCAAATTGTGATCAAGGTCAAGTTGAAAGTATAAAAGGAGACTTAAATAATTTAATTGTTTCATTAAAATGTGGTATGATTTTAGAGTTCGATGGAGTAAGTTGGTATACACTAAGTCAGTCTAAATCTACTGCTATTGATAGTGACAATAATTTATCCTATGCTTTAACATATTCATCCCCATATAGTACACCTGTATTAAATGATTATTATATTAACATATTTGAAAGTAAAACACTTGAGAAATCTTTAGAAATTTCTTCAGAATTATATCCTCAAAGTGGAATGTCTGACCAAATTCAATCATTCTTAAAAAACTCTACACTAGATGTAGTAAACAGCAATGTTTTTTTAGGGTCTGAAAATATATATATGTATGATGGAAATAAATGGATTCAGGAAACGGAAATGGATTTTAATGATGATACTTTTGGTGAAAATGGAATAAGAATAATTCACATGTTGAACAATCAAGAAGGGTGGGCAGTTACTGGAGATGGAGTAATATTTAAGAGAAACACTAAATTATAAAAATAAAATGAAAAAATTATTTACACTAATGTTATTATACCCTGTATTTATATTTTCGCAGGAAAGATACCCTAGTAATGAGGAAGAATCAAGGCTAATTACAAGAACATTGTATGATCTAATAGATGAAGATAATGTAAGAGAGGAATTAGAGGATAAAAATTGGGAAATAGATTATGTAGAGCTTTATTATGCTGATGATGCTGAGGAATACCCATATTATACATTTACTAAATATATGTATTATGGAAGTTATACTTTAGAGATAGTTGATTTTTCAATTTCTGAATATGGATATGATAATTCAATTCTATTATATACATATAATAAGTCTATGTATGATTACTTTTTAGACTATATTATAGATAAAGGATATAAAAAGTTAAGTTATGACATCGATGATGGAGAAATAGAAACAAGTTATAAATACAATTCTACTATAATTCGATTTAACGAAGATTGGAATGATAGTTATTATGAAATTGAGATTTATAATTTAAACGATAGAGATGATAGGAAATTCAGATATGATAATAATCTTATTGAAGAGTATTATGAAGATGCATTAATTCAGATGAGATATGAAGATTATTGTGAAGCTTATTATCATTTTTATGATATTTTGGATATTGACTCAACAAATAAATCTGCATTAAAGCAGATTGATATAATTGTTGAAAATTTAGAAGATTTTCATGATGATCTTGAAGAGTTAGTGATAACTGCTAATAGTGATACTACTAATTTAAGTTATGAAGAAAGAATAGTAAGATTTGATTCTATTATTGAGTTTATTGACTCAATAGATTTAAGATGGTGTCCTTATGAAAACCTCTCTGAATTTGAACTATTACCTTTTGATTTAGATTGGTATGAGAGTTATTCATGGTCTAATATTAATAAACTTAAGCAACAAATTATTATTAGGGATGTTAATTTATTATTAGAAAATGCATTTGAATTATTTAATAATAAACAGTATGATCTGGCTATGCAACTATATTATCAAGTTTTAGACTTAGATTATTATAATGAAGTAGCAAATGCTCAAATATTAGAAATAAATGAACTAAAAGAATTCAATCAATATAAAAAGAAAGTTCATTCATATAAAAAATTGAATTTATTTGAATACAATTCTTTGATAAATGATTTAGATTTAGAGTTATCAGATTTAATTAGCAGTAATGATAATGGAGCTGTTGATATTTCTTTTGTAATTAAATTTGACACTTTAGGAAGTAATAATTCAACATATAGCTTTGATAATCAAGATTTGTCTAAAAAATATATTAACAAAATAGAAGAATTATTAATTGATAAAAAAGATAATTTATCTCCTACCGTGGTAAAAGATCATTTTATAGCATCTGAGGAACTTATTGTTAAAGATATCAAATGGAATACTGAAGAAATTAAATTGGTTGCCAAATCAGATGATAATATTACAGTGGTCGATAAGAGATTGTATAATTATATTAAGACAAATTATATTGATAATCAAATTTTTGGTAAATTCACATTAACTAATAAAGTAATTTTAGAAAATAATAATAAAGAAAGTGAATATAGTCTTGTAAATTTTAATCCAATTGGTGGCCCCTCAAATGCTATATATTCATTTATACTTCCGGGAATAGGTACAAAAAGAGTGACTTATGGAAAGAAAGGAAATGTTAAGAGAAATTGGTTTTTATTCCTTGCTTCTGTAAGTGCTGGATCGAAGATATATTCTAACATAGTATATGATGACTATTTATTAGCTGAAGATCAAACAGAAATTAAAGATCTTTACAATGAAGCACAATTATTTCAATATATATTTCTTGGAACCTCTTCCATTTGTGCCACAATATCTATAACAGAGTTTTTCTATGTTTTATCTAAAGGATTCAAAAATAAGAAGAGATCTAAATACTTAAAAAATATGCTGAAAAATGGAAGTATTAAGGTGTATTAGAGATTTGTTAAATAAGTATAGATTTTTTTTTATTTTATTTATAATCCCTCAAATTAGTTTGTCTCAAACTGATTGTTCTTTATTCAAAGTCACCGATTTGGTTATAGATAACGCAAATATGTCTATAAGTATAGAAATATATAATGGTAATCAAAATGGTGTTGGTTATCCATATGTTTCTCATATTATTGATTATTATGGAGATACAATTATGACTGGAAACATAAATCTGTTTGGAATTGGTAGTTTGGATACTTCTATCTATAATTATATATTGTTAAGTAGTATTACACCTATATATCCTTTGAAAATTTACTTTTCATATTTTGATTCATATGGGACAGACACATGTCTACTAAATTATCATCCTTCATGTGACTCAATAAATATATTCTTTCAACAATTCGATTCTATAAATAATCCTAATATTCTATTTATTGATGTGCAAACTTTAGATTTTAGTGTTGGTTATTTTAGTTATGCTGGATTTGTTTTAATTAATGAATTTAATGATACAATAGCATATGAAGACATATCAACTGCATCAAACGTATTTGGACTTATTCAGAATAATAGTGAAATTAGAAATTTGCAATTCACACAAAATATAAGCTTACCATTTTTTGGAAAATTACATTTGATTAATGGATGGTTTGCAGGCAATCCAGCTACGACTTGCATTTTTGATTTCCCTTCTAACTTAATTACTCAAAATAATTCTTTTCCAAATATTAGTATCAGAAAATTAGATAGGATAGTTGATGTGCTTGGAAGGGAAACAAATAAATTAAAATATACTCCATTATTTTATTTGTATAATGATGGATCATTTGAATGTAAAATAATTACAGATTAAGACACTTTATTTTATTTGTAATTTTTTTATATTTTTACAGTATAATAAAAAATTATATGAAAAAATTTATTATATTATTATTAACCCCAGTATTTGGTTTATCTCAAGTAAATATTGGAAGTAATCAAACTGTTTGTTTAAATGATACAGCTCAGATTATTGCTACATTTAGTGGTTCTGCTATTGGATGTTCAGGAATATCTGATAGTCTTCAAACTCAAGTTGCTGGAGGGAATGGTTCTGCAGGTACAATATTTAATGTAATAAATACATCAGGATCTCCTCTAGAAATAACTGGAATATCTCAAGGAGGTACTTATGTAATGAATAATGATTTAATGGAGGTTTGGGTGTATGCTGGAGATATATATGCTAGTGTATTGCCAGTAGGAGTTCCACCATATCCTGGTTGGAATTTAGTCGGTTCTGCAAATGTAAACACTACAGGCACTAGTAATTCATTTGGATATATTCCTGTTACTGGAGTAACAATTCCTGTTGGAGGTACTTATTCATTCCGTGTTCAACGTATGACCTCAGGGTCTGTATCTTATACAAATGGTATAGGTACAGCGGGCGTATCTACTTGGGCTTCTGATCCTAATATTACAATTACTGAAGGTCATGGAGGAGGGCTAACTGACTGGTTTGCTTTTTCACCCAGATGTTTCAACGGTATGGTTCACTATGGTGGGGGTGCAAGTTGGATTGATCTTAGTACTGGGATGACAATTGGTTCAGGAGACACATTAAATTATAGTCCTAATCAAAGTACTAATGTATGTGCTACAATAGACTGTAATGGTAATACATTTTCTGATACAATTTTTTTAGAAGTATTAAACACAAATATTTCAACTACAGGTTTTTCTTTATGTAATGGACCTGTAATTTTGACTGCTTCATCAAGTGGTTTTACAAGCTATAATTGGAACACAGGTTCAATTTCTAATCTTTTAACGGTAAATAATCCAGGAATATATCATTTAGAATATTTAAATTCTACTGGATTATCTTGTCTGTCAGATACTATAACTATTTATCAAAATATAATTCCGATAAATCTTTCACCTTCGGACTCTGTTTTTATATGTCAAGGAGATACGTTATTAATTGAGGGTCCTTCAGGTTTTAATCAATATAATTGGAATACTGGAGAAATTACTTCTTCTATCATTGTTTCAAATCCAGGTAATTATTCTCTATCAATTGTCGATGATAATGGTTGTACAGGAAATTCTGATGTAACTTCTGTTAGTATATCACCACAAATTATTTCAGCTACAACATCAGGATATTCTTTATGTAATGGTCCTGTTATTTTAGATGCTGGTCCTGGATATTTATCTTATCAATGGTATAATAACGGAATGATAATTACTAATGCAACAAATCAAACTTTTTCTGCGAATGTTCAAGGTAATTATTCTGTTGAAGTTACTTATCCAACAGGATGTACTGCTAATTCTACACCTATAACCATTTTTTCTGCCTCTAGTCAATTTTATTTTTCAATTAATACATTAGGAGAAGACTCTTTATGTATGCCAAATGGTCAGATGATTTTAGACGCAGGTAATTTTTCTTCGTATAGTTGGAGTACAGGGGAGACTACTCGGCAAATAAATGTAAATAGTTTAGGTTCATTTTATGTAAATGTTACAGATGCTAATGGGTGTCAAGGAGTATCAAACCCACCATTTATTGTATCAAATATAGTGAATACCTCTAATATAAATGGACCATTAACACCAACACAATTTAATCTAGTAAATTATTATGTTAGTTCAACATCAGGATCTTCATATCTATGGGATATTATTGGAGGTAATATACAATCTGGTCAAGGAACTAATTCTGTAGATGTTATTTGGGATAATTCTGGGATGTTTTCATTTAATGTTACTGAGACTGATGCAGATGGTTGTGTTGGTGAAGAGGTTAGTATTTTAGTTGATGTTTTAATAAATTCTATTGAAGATGTTAATAATGAAAATAATCTTTATAAGATATATGACATGCTAGGACGTATTGTATATAAAAAGCAAGATTCACTATTATTTTATCTATATGAAGATGGTAGTGTTAAAAGAAATATTATTATAAAAGAATAGTATTTTTTTTTTATTAATTTTGCAGTATATGAAAACATCGAACAGTATTTTTTTTAGAATTAATTCTTTATTCCTTACGTTTGTTTATTGTTTTTCATTAATTCCCTCAATTCTTCATCATTATGTTCACCATGACCATGACCATGACCATGACCATGATCATAGCCAGGAATATTTTTGTTGTGAGAATATTTCAAACTCTTCAGATATTTCATTAGATTGTTCTAATGATCATTTAGAAGTTATAGAAGAAAATTGTTTTCTTTGTGATTACTATACTTTCGACTATTTATTAAAGATTAATACAGATTTTAATAAATATATTAAATTAACAGACTTTAATAATAATTATTATAATAGTTTTAATTCTTTATTAGTTGCCAATAGTAAAAATAAATCCCCACCTAATATAATATAGTTTTTTTTAATTCGGAGATATCAAATTTTCTGTAATTTATTACAGTAATTATTAAAAAATTATATTATTATGAGATTAATATCTTATTTAGTACTTATATTGATAAGTACAAATTATAGTTATACACAAAATACAGGAATTGTTTTTGATAATGACAGTTTACCAATTCCAAATGTTGAAATATACTTTGCTGATCAAGATTTACTTTTGTCTACTGATAAGGATGGTAGTTTTATAATTGAGAAAAATATACCTGATAAATCATATATTTATATTAGTAAATTCGGTTTTGCATCTAAAAGAATTCTTTATGATATAAAAAAACCATTATTAATTTATTTAGAAAAATTACATGTCACATTAGATGAAGTAGGTGTTTCAGAAACATATAGTGAACTTGGTAATAGTAAGTTTACTAATATTGAGAAAGCCAAGATTAGTGATGTTTTTTTAGAAAACAATACTTTACTTGAAGGAATGAGTCACTTGAGTGGTGTTGACTTAATATCATCTGGTAATGGGATACAAAAATTAATTATTAGAGGATTGTCTGGAATGAGAGTTGTTACTTATCTAAATGGAATGCAAATTAATAATCAACAATGGGCAAATGATCATGGGGTAGGATTTACAGATTTAGGATTAAGTGAAGTTGAGTTAATTAAAGGCTCAAGTGCACTTAAATATGGTTCTGAATCAATTGGTGGTCTCTTGTTTTTTAAAGATCAACCTTTTATTAAAAGTGATAAAATCCAAGGATATATTTCAACAAAATTTAATAATAGTAATTATTCTAATAGTAATCAGTTTGGCTTAAAATGGAATAAAAATAAATTATTTGTTAATCTTTATGGAGAGTACTCAATTGCATCAGATTACAGACTTCCTAATGGAAAATATTTTTTTAACTCTAGATATAATCAAAATGCTATTAAATTCTCTATATCTCATAAAAACAGTAAATACCAAAATATTTTCAGATATCACTTACATAATGAAAACTTAGGTATTCCTGGTCACGTTTGTATAGGGGATCCTTCTGCAATGGAGTTGTCAGAACTTTTATCATCTAGCTATGATATTAGTGATGATTATAAATTCAAAATACCTTACCAAGATGTAACTAATCATCTTTTTACATATGAGTCAAATCTTTTCTTAAACAACTCTAAATTTAGTCTTTATTTAGGACATTTTATTAATAATCTTAAGGAGTATGAGTTATGGACACGACCAGATTTTGATTTAACCCTATCTAGCACATTAATTACTCCCAATATTAAACTTTCATTAAATGATAATGTTTATCAAAATGATAGAACTGATATGGAAATAGGGTCACAAATTTCTTTGATTAATAATGTTAATAATATCAATGATAGATTAGTGCCTGATGCTTCATCTATAAATATAGGTCCATATTTTATATTTAATTATGAAATAAATAATTTTGGTTTCAATTCTGGAATTAGGTATGACTATAAACATTTAAAATCTAATGATAATACTATCACTACTGATGGCAGATCATTTGATATTAATTATGAAAATTCTTTTTCTGCACCGAGTATTTCTTCTGGAATTTATTATAACATAAATGATAATATATTTAGATTTAGTTTCTCACAAGCATATAGATCACCACATTTTTCAGAGTTATTTTCTAATGGGGTTCATCATGGTACTAATCGCTATGAGATTGGAGATGATGGTTTATCAATAGAGAAATCTAATCAATTTGATTTAAAATATCAATGGTCTAATGAACATTTTGGTTTTGTTGTAAATCCATTTGTGCAAAATATTGAGGATTTTATCTCCATAACTTTAACAGACTCGACTCATAGAGAATATGATAATTTAGGTAACCAATTAAATGCTTTTAGAGTATATAATTATATTCAGTATGATTTAGTACAAATTAATGGGATTGAGGCTAATATTCATTATCATCCTCACTATCTGCATAATTTACATATTGAACAGTCTTACACATTTCTCAAAACACAAAATAAAGATGATGAATTCGGATTATCTTTAACTCCAGCTAATAGTATTAAAACAAATTTTTTATTTAATTTGAGTAGTTATGATTTACTAAAAAGATTTAAATTAAGTAGTATATCTTTATATCATCTGTATAAATTTGAACAGAATAGTATTTCACAATTTGAAGAAAAAACAAATTCATATAATGTTATTAACTTTAAGATTGGAGGATACTTATTTAAGAATAAATTAGAATATAATTTTCTTTTAGATAATTTATTGAATAAGGAATATTTTCCGCACACATCTAGGGTTAGAAATGTTGCTGGTGGAATTCCAAATCCAGGTAGATCATTTAGTGTTAATTTAAGATATGTTTTATAATAAAAATACTCTGATGAGCTTTTAATAGGCGAAACACTCTTAAATTAGAGTGTCAGTATTAATTAAATAAATTAAAAAATGAACAAAATTAAATTAGGTGTCTTCGCTTTAATAATTGGTATTTTTACTTCATGTTCCAGTAGTGATGAATGTCATGAATGTCATATTGCTTATATGACAGCTAATGGAGAAGTTGAAGTTCCTATTACTAATTCAGAAGGTGGTGAAGATTTTTGTGGTTCTGAGCTTGAAGAAGCAGAAGGTCCAGATTTTTCTTACACTCTCACTGAAGATGTAATAATTGGAAATGATACTATTCCAGCTGGTACTTATAGTGAAGTTCACTGTGAAGATCATGCAGATCATGATCATTAAAATTGATTAATTTTATGAGGGGCTAATTATTAGTCCCTCATTTTTTAATTTACATTTGAAGAAAAATTCTGTGTAGATTTTACGTATATATACTTATCATATTCAAATTTATAATAATAGACTCCACATCCTAAATATATATATTGACTATTAAGAATATTTTTTCTATGACCAGGGGAGTCCATCCATCCATTTACTAGTTCTACAGCGAAGCTCCAATATGTTGGTGATACTTGGTAATTATAACATATGTTTTCAGCAGCAGAACCATATTTATTTATTCCAACATATCTATACCTGTCCGTCATTTTCTCCTTTCCATTTATTGGACTTGTGTGAGAGAAGAAATTATGTTTAACCATATCTTGTGAATGAATATAGGCTGACTTTTCTAATAAGACATTATGTATAAATTCTTTTTTTCCATATTTTTTTCTTTGCAAGTTTGTCGCATAGAATATTGCTGCATTAAAAAGTTTATAATCTATATTTCTAATATCTATTTTTGAATGTATTATTTCTAATTTTTGAAATTCATTTGAGTTATAATCATTATAATGGATATCTGACCATTCATGCAGATTAATTTGTGATATGCCATTGATTGAATATAACATTATTATAATTACAATTATTCTCTTCATTTTATTTTTTTAAATTTAATTTTTC
>CESM01033800.1_pt1 | contig 14894 bp, 14 predicted proteins | sample 361421 | NCBI WGS metagenome assembly CESM01 (sample SAMEA2622219, study PRJEB7988) | marine metagenome | isolation source: saline water (ENVO:00002010), including | reverse complement strand
ATTATAAATTATACAAATTAGAACAAAATTATAGATCTACTCAAAATATTGTAAAAGCTGCAAATTCTATCATCAAGCATAATGAAAAACAAATTGAAAAAGATGTTTGGACAAACAATATTGATGGCGAAAAAATAATTGTCTGCGAAACTTCTAGTGACAATGATGAAGGAAGACTAGTCTCTAATACAATTTTTGATCTTCAAAAAAATTACAACTACAAAGATTTTGCAATTTTATATAGAACAAACGCACAGTCTAGAAGTCTTGAAGAGTCTCTAAGAAAATTAAACATACCTTATAAAATTTATGGAGGATTATCTTTTTACCAACGAAAAGAAATAAAAGATATTATTTCTTATTTTAGATTATCTATAAACACTAATGATGATGAAGCTCTGAAGAGAAATATTAATTATCCAAGCAGAGGAATTGGAACAACAACGATACAAAAATTAATTATAGCTGCAAATGAAAAGAAAGTGCCTATTTGGCAGATATTGAATACTTTAGAAGAAAATCCAATTAAAATAAATTCAGGAACAAAAATAAAACTTGAAAATTATATAAACTTAATTAAAACATTTATTAGCGAAACAAAAGACAAGAACGCATATGAATCCTCTGAATATATTATCAAAAAATCTGGAATATATACACATCTTAAATCTGACAACACTCCTGAAGGAATTAGTAGATTTGAAAATATTCAGGAATTATTAAGTGGTATTAGAGATTTTACAGATAACAATGCTAATGTCAGTTTATCTGAATTTATGAAAGACATTTCACTACTTACAGACGCAGACAATGAAAAAGAAGAAGATTATAATAAAGTGACACTAATGACAATTCATGCTTCTAAAGGTCTAGAATTTCCATATGTCTTTGTTGTAGGAATGGAAGAAGGATTGTTCCCTTCAATGATGAGCGTTAATAGTCAATCAGAACTAGAAGAAGAAAGAAGATTGTTTTATGTTGCAATTACAAGAGCTGAAAAAAGATTGTTTTTATCATATGCAAAAATCAGATTTAAATGGGGGCAATACATTGATTCAGATTCTAGTAGATTTATTTCCGAAATAAATGAAAATTATATTATAAATAAAGACTTTAACAAAAAAAAATATAAAGAGTTAAACTATAACAAAATAAGAAAAAAACCAAAATTAAAGTTTCAACAAGACAATAATCCTATTAATAACATAAATCTTAATCTTACAGAGGGACAAATTGTGAAACACAAAATATTTGGAACTGGCAAAATACTACAATTGGACGGATTTGGAGATAATCAAAAAGCCACAGTTATATTTGAAAATATTGGTCAAAAAAAATTATTATTGAAATTTGCTAAACTTCAAATTGTTAAATAATATACTAATAATCAAATATATTTCTCACTTTATTTTGATCGATATTTAATGTTGCCTTAAGTTGATTAATGTCGTTAAATTTTCTTTCATCACGTATTCTTTTATAAAATGATATTCTAATCTTTTCTCCATAAATATCTTTATTAAAATCTAATATATGTACTTCTAGAGTTTTTATCCTTGCATTAAACGTAGGATTATAACCAATATTCATCATTCCAATATAATGCTTGTTATTAATAATAACCTTAACTGCATATACGCCATCATTAGGAATTAATTTCCATTTGTTCTCTATATAAACATTAGCTGTAGGAAATCCAATTTTAGATCCATTATTATTTCCTTTTACCACTATCCCCTCTAACATATATGGGTATCCTAAATACTGATTAGCCACCAAAAAATTGTTTTCTAATATTAATTTTCGTATTTTAGAAGAACTTACTGACACCCCATTACACTTCTTTGGATCAATCTTTCTTAATCTATATTGATACAAAGAAGATAGGTCTTTTAACTCTTGATAATTACCCTGCCTATTTCTTCCAAAATGATGGTCATATCCAATTATTAAATCTTTAACATTTAACTTATTTACTAAAATATCCCTAACAAAATTTACAGACTTCATTCTAGAAAAATTATCAGTAAACTTCTCAATTATTAAATGGTCTAATCCATACCTTTCTAAAATAGATGATCTTTCTTCGATTGTAGATATTAATTTTAAATCCTGATCATCTGGATAAATCACATGTCTTGGATGAGGATAAAAAGTTAATAAAACTGTTTCTCCATTAACTTTATTAGCAACATTTCTTAAATGATCTAAAATAGATCGATGCCCTGTATGAACTCCATCAAATGTCCCAAGAGTCAATACAACATTTGAGCTTATAGAAAAATCATTAATTGAATTATAAATCTTCACAAAATTAAATGTTAAAAAACTGTTCAAAATTACACATAAATTTATTTACATAGTTTATATTGTTGTACAAATAAAAAATAGTAATTTTGTGAACTGATTTTAATATCTTATTAATTTTAATATAAAAACATAAAATGAAAAACAATACAGGTAAAGTTTCTCAAATTATAGGTCCAGTGGTAGATGTAATATTTGAAGACAACACAAACGAACTCCCAAATATTTATGATTCTTTAGAAATTACAAGAAATAATGGTGAAAAATTAATACTTGAGTGCCAACAACATATTGGAGAAGATACTGTCAGAGCTATATCAATGGAGTCTACAGATGGTATTAGTAGAGGTGCTGTTGTATTAGCAACTGGAGATGCAATTAAAATGCCTTCTGGAGAAAAAATAAAAGGTAGAGTATTTAATGTTGTAGGGGATGCTATTGATGGAATGGAGAATCTTGACAAAAAATCTGGAATTCCTATACACAGGGAAGCTCCTAAATTTGAAGATCTATCTACTGCTACAGAAGTCTTATTTACAGGGATTAAAGTAATTGATTTAATTGAACCATATGCTAAAGGAGGTAAAATTGGACTGTTTGGTGGAGCTGGAGTTGGAAAAACTGTTTTAATACAAGAATTAATAAATAATATAGCTAAAGGACATGGGGGACTATCAGTATTTGCTGGTGTTGGAGAAAGAACACGTGAAGGAAATGATTTATTAAGAGAAATGCTAGAATCAGGAATAATAAATTACGGAGAAGAATTTGTTGAATCAATGGAAAAGGGAGGATGGGACTTAGAAAAAGTGAATAAAGATAAACTAGCAGAATCTAAAGCTACGTTTGTATTTGGACAAATGAACGAACCTCCTGGAGCTAGAGCAAGAGTGGCTCTTTCTGGACTAACAATAGCTGAATACTTTAGAGATGGACAAGGAGAAGGTAAAGGAAAAGATGTTTTATTTTTTGTTGATAATATATTCCGTTTCACACAGGCTGGATCTGAGGTTTCTGCTCTATTAGGAAGAATGCCTTCAGCTGTTGGATATCAACCAACTCTAGCTACTGAAATGGGAACTATGCAAGAAAGAATTACATCTACTAAAAATGGATCCATAACATCTGTTCAAGCTGTATATGTTCCAGCTGATGACTTAACAGACCCAGCTCCAGCAACAACTTTCGCTCATCTAGATGCTACTACTGTACTATCAAGAAAAATTGCTGAACTTGGAATTTACCCTGCTGTAGATCCTTTAGACTCAACATCAAGAATTCTAACAGCTGAAGTAGTAGGAGAAGAGCACTATAATTGCGCTCAAAAAGTAAAAGAAATATTACAGAGATATAAAGAATTACAAGATATAATAGCTATTTTGGGAATGGATGAATTATCTGAAGAAGATAAATTAGCTGTTCATAGAGCTAGAAGAGTCCAAAGATTCTTATCTCAACCATTCCATGTAGCAGAACAATTTACAGGATTATCTGGTGTTTTAGTTGACATTCAAGATACTATTAAAGGGTTTAATATGATATTGGATGGAAAAGTTGATCAATACCCTGAAGCAGCATTTAATTTAGTTGGTTCAATAGAAGAAGCTATTGAAAAAGGAGAAAAAATGTTATCTGAAGTGAAATAGAATAATATGTTTTTAGAAATTATAACACCCGAGAAAAATCTTTATACAGGAAAAGTCAATTCTATAATATTACCAGGAATTGATGGTCAATTTGGTATTCTTGAAAATCACGCCCCTATTATTTCAATATTAATAAAAGGAGTTATTACGATTACTGAAAATAACGAAAAAATAAAAAAATTTGAAATTGACGGTGGTGTTATTGAAATGAAAAATAATCATACTACAATTTTAGTTGAATAAATAAAACCATATAAATTCCCAATTATTTTTCATTGATGAAAATTACATTATTATATATTACAATGTTTTTCATATGTTGTTCTCCTAATTTTAACTTAATGGAAGGAGACATTTTATTTCAAGATTTAGACTCTTCTGAATTATGTGAAGCGATTGAAATAGTAACTCCAGGATACAATAACTACAACTTCTCACATATTGGCATAGTAGTAAAGTATAATGACACATTAAAAATATTAGAAGCTATACCTCCTAAAGTTCAAATAACAAACCTAGATGAATTCTTAAGTCGTTCTAATGATACTAATAACAATCCTAAAACAATAGTTGGTAGATTAAAAAAAGAATATCTTTATATAATTCCAAATGCAATAAAATGTTGCTTAAATAAATTGGAAATGGATTATGATGATTATTTCCTGATGTCTAATAATAAATATTATTGTTCTGAATTAATTTATGAATGTTTTGCAAAAGATTCAATTTTTGAATTAAATAAAATGACCTTCATAGACCCAAAAACTAATGAGACTTCTATTGTATGGGACAATTATTTTAAAGAATTAAATGTAGAAGTTCCAGAAGGTGAGTTAGGGATTAACCCTGGAATAATGTCGATTTCAAATAAAATAGATATTATTTATGAATTTGGAATTCCAAGTAAAAAATATTAAATAATATTATAAATTAATTTTTTTATTTTTTTTATGTCTTTGCAAATCTCTCTTTGTTTTATATTTAATCTTATCATTAAAATATTTCTCCAAATTAATATTAGTTTGATTAGCCAAACATAATAATACAAATAGAATATCTGCCATTTCTGAACCTAAATCATGACTATCTTCTTTTTTAAATGATTGTTCACCATACTTTCTAGCAATAATACTTGCTAACTCCCCTACCTCTTCAGTTAATATAGCCATGTTAGTTAATTCATTAAAGTAACGAACGCCATATTTTTTAATCCATTCGTCTACTTGTATTTGTAATTTCGATATTTTCATTATTCTTTATTTTTTGTATCAATAATAATTGTTACAGGACCATCATTTATTAGAGAAACCTGCATATCTTTTCCAAATTCACCAGATTTTACATTAAAATCTAGATCATTAGATAATAAATCTTTAAAGGTTTTATATATTTTCTTTGCATGTAATTTATCTGCTGATTTTACAAATGAAGGTCTACTGCCTTTCTTCACCTTTGCATGTAATGTAAATTGACTTACTACTAATACATCACCAGAAACTTCTTTAATTGAATAATTCATCAAATTGTTTTCTTTTGAAAATATTCTTAATTTAGAAATCTTTGAAGAAAGCCATTTTGCATCTGATATTTCATCTTGGTGTTCAATTCCAATAAAAATAAGAATTCCTTCACAAATACTAACAAATTCTTTATTGTTAATGCTAATACTAGCTTTTTTAACTCTTTGCAAAACTGCTCTCATAATTGCATTTATCTATCTTCTTCACTCAACATATTTAAATAGCTTTTATATCTACTTTTAGCAATATTGCCTTTAGATATTTCTTGTCTAATCATACAATCTGGCTCATTTATATGAAGACAATTATGAAATTTACATTTTGATTGTATATTCAAAAATTCATTAAAATATTTTGAAATCTCATTTCTTTTAATTTCTGTTAATCCAAAACCTTTAATGCCAGGGGTATCTATTATATTTGATTTTAGATTTAATTCATACAATTCAGAAAAAGTTGTAGTATGCTTTCCAAGATTATATAGTGACGAAACTTCTTTAGTTTTTATATTTAGATTAGGAATTAATTTATTTATTAGTGTTGATTTTCCTACGCCTGAGTGCCCAGAAACTAAAGTCGTTTTATTGCTTAAAAGGTCTTTTAATATATCTAAACTATCATTCAATATTGATATTGAAAGACATTTATATCCTATTTTTGAATATAATGTTTCAAGTTTATCTACACTTATTATCTCATTTTGATTATATAAATCTATTTTGTTAATGACAATTATGACATCCACGCCAAATGCATTAGCGGAAACTAAAAAACGATCTATAAAAGTTGTGGATGTTTTTGGGTAATTTATTGTAACAAATAAAATTGCCTGATCTATATTTGAAGCGATTAAATGATTTCTTTTAGAAAGATTTACAGATTTTCTTACAATAATATTTTTTCTGTCTAACAACTCTGATATCATAAAATCATTCTCATCTTTTTCTAAAACAACTTTATCTCCAACTACTATCGGGTTGGTACTATCTATAAACTTATTTCTAAACTTCCCTTTAAGTCGGGATTTAACAATATCTCCATCTATAAGTCTAACCAAATACCAACTTCCTGTAGATTTAATAACAATACCTTTCACAATAGCAAATATACAATAACTAATTTCAATTATTTTTAATTAATTTAATAGAAAAAGATATAATATGTTCAAATATCGAATCAAATCATAAAAATAGAATTATAATTTTTTTATATTTGCATGAATGAAAAGTGGAAAGATTTGGACGATTGCAACCACTAAAAAAAATGCTAAAAAGTAATTTCATAAAAAAACATCCAAATCACAAATCTTTTCATGTATAATTAAATAATAAATAAATAAATAAATAAAATGTCATATTTTTTTACATCAGAATCAGTATCAGAAGGACATCCAGATAAAGTATCAGATCAAATTTCAGATGCATTATTAGACAACTTCTTAGCGCAAGACCCTAACTCTAAAGTAGCATGCGAAACTTTAGTCACTACAGGATTAACAGTATTAAGTGGAGAAGTTAAAACTAATGGATATGTTGATGTTCAGAAAATAGCTAGAAATGTAATTAGAAAGATTGGATATACTAAATCTGAATATCAATTCGATGCTGACAGTTGCGGAGTAATTTCGGCCATACATGAACAATCATCAGATATAAGACAAGGAGTTGAAGAAGGAGAAGGCTTACATAAAGAACAAGGAGCTGGAGACCAGGGAATGATGTTCGGATATGCTACAAATGAAACAGAAAATTTTATGCCCTTAGCTCTTGACATCTCTCATAAGATACTAATTGAACTAGCTTACATTAGGAAAAATACTTCTAAAATGCCATATTTAAGACCTGATTCAAAATCACAAGTCACTTTAGAATATAATGAAGATCATACACCTAAAAGGATTACAGATATTGTTATCTCTACTCAACATGATGATTTTGCTGAAGAAGAAAATATGCAATTAAAAATTGAAAATGATATAAAAAAAATTTTAATACCTAGAGTGAAAGATCAACTATCTCTGAAAAATCAAAATTTATTTGGAGATGAGAAGTATCATATAAACCCTACAGGAAAATTTGTTATTGGAGGTCCTCATGGAGATACTGGTCTTACCGGAAGAAAAATTATAGTAGATACTTATGGAGGAAAAGGAGCTCATGGTGGTGGAGCTTTTTCTGGAAAAGATCCAAGCAAAGTAGATAGATCTGCTGCTTATGCTACAAGACATATTGCTAAGAATTTAGTAGCTGCTGGAATTGCTGAAAGAATGTTGGTTCAAGTTAGTTATGCTATTGGAGTTGCTGAACCTATGGGTATTTTTATTGACACATATGGCACTTCAAATGTAGATATAAATGATAGTGAAATAGCAAATATCATAAAAAACATGCCATGTTTTAATTTAAAACCTGCTTCAATCATTAATAGATTAAAATTAAAAACACCTATATATTCAGAAACAGCTGCTTATGGTCATATGGGCAGAAATCCAGAGAAAAAAATAGTTACATTTAAAATTAATGGTGAAAATAAAGAATTTAAAGTAGAAACATTTACATGGGAAAAATTAGATTGTATAGAAGAAGTCAAGAAAAATTTCAACCTCTAAAATCACGACTAATTTTTTAAAAATTTATATTAATAAAGTACAAAAAAATTAGTAAAATATATGTCTAAACGAATATTTCTTTTTTTTATTATCTTAAATACAAATTTATTAGCTCAAAATGAAATTGAATATGATAAAAATTCAAGATCAATTCCGTTTTGGGCTCAACAAATGTATTGTGACAGTGTAAAAGCAGATATAGTAATTGATCTATACACAGATTATTATAAAGAAAATAAATTTATAAAAAATAAACATACTCAATATTACAAAAGATGGATTAGGAGTTTTAGCAGAGAAATTTCAGAATCACATATTAAGTCAAGTATTAACAATAATCAATGGCAATGCATTGGTCCATGGGATTTTGATATAAACGCAGCAAGTAGAAGTTATGCTCCAGGATCATCCCACATATATACTGTAGAACAATCACTAAGTAACCCTAATGTTGTATATGCAGGTACAGCAACAGCTGGAGCATGGAAAAGTACTGACAAAGGAAATAATTGGTCTCTAATAACTAAAGACATTAAATTAAATAAAGTATACTCTATTGAAATTGACTTTCTAGATTTTAATACCGTTTATATTAGTGGAAATGGAGGAATATATAAAACCACTGATGGAGGGAATAATTGGAATATAATTGGTGATGCTGTTTTTACAAACTTATCACATTCTATAACAGATATTAAACTAAGTCCAAACAATAATCAAATAATTTTTGTTGCAACAAATAATGGATTATATAAATCAATTAATGGAGGGGACTCTTTTTCAACAATTATGTCTGGATCATTTCAAGAAATTGAGTTTCATCCGATTAATACAGATACAGTTTACTTTATCAAACAAATATCAAATAGAACAGAATTCTATCGTTCAGTTGATGGAGGAAACAGTTTAATTCAATTTAGTAATGGATGGCCAAATCCGTCTAGTAATGATGAACAAAAAAGAACTGAGATAGCTGTAAGTGTTGCAGATCCGAATAAAATTGTAGCGCTTTGCACAGGGTCTATTAACGGAGGGAGTGGATTATATGGATTATATGTTAGTAATGATAATGGAGAAAATTGGAATTTTAGATGTTGTGGAATTCAAGAAGGTGGTATAGCTTCTGTAAATAATATTAATATGATGGGTTGGCAAGACGATGGAAGCGATGATGGAGGTCAATACTACTATGATTTAGCATTAGCAGTTAATCCTTACAATGCAGACATAATTCATGTTGGAGGAGTTAATCATTGGGTTTCTAATGATGGAGGAATTACATTTACATGTCCATCTAAATGGAGTCACCCATATAAAAAAGGCTATGTTCATGCAGATATTCATGATATAAATTATTTTGGAAATGATCTTTGGTTTGCTTCAGACGGAGGAGTCTTTTATTCAAACAATTATGGAGACAGTATAACTAAAAGAATGTTTGGTATCGCTGGTACTGATTTTTGGGGATTTGGTTCAGGATTTAAGGACGGCAATGTAATGTTAGGAGGCACATATCATAACGGAACACTATTAAAAGATAACAACACATATTTAGGTAATTGGATTTCTACTGACGGAGGAGATAATATTAGAGGCTTTGTAAATTATGGGAATCCAAGGATGGCATACAGTGACTATGGAGGAAAAATACTTTCAGGTGATAGAAATTTAAACATCTCTACATTTTCTGTTGATCTTAAACCAAATGCGTCATATATTATTGGAGAGTCATCTCAAATGGAATTCTATCCTACTTGTTTTAATTGGCATTACATTGGAAATGACTCTACATTATGGATTACAAAAGACAATGGAAAGTCTTACGAAGCTATATACCATTTTAATGATAAGGTAACATCTATAGAAGTATCCTGGAATAATCCAAATGTAATTTATGTTGCTACTTGGGAAAGCTGGTGGGGAGACAAAAAAATCTGGAAAACAAATGATAAAGGACAAACCTGGACAAACATCACTCCTACCAATATAAACGGACAAGATTTTATTCCATACGACATTAGTATTAGTAGTTATGATGAAAATACACTTTGGATTGCTAGGTGTCATATGTATGGAAAATACACAGATGCAAATGGTGATGGAATTGCAGATATATTAGGTATTCAGGTGTTTAAATCTATAAATGGAGGTCAGAGCTGGATCAATCTAACAACACCTACTTTAGATAATATTAAGATAACAAATATCGAACATCAAAGAGGAAGTGACGGAGGAATATATCTTGGAACAAGATCTTCTGTTTATTATATAAATAACAACATGAATGATTGGGAAATTTATAATAATAATCTACCTGAAAATACCTTATCTACAGAGTTAGATATAAATTATGAAGATGGAAAATTATTTAATGCTACAAATAGATCTGTATACGAAATTTCATTATATGAAAACACCACTCCATCAGCTCAAATATCAGCTGATAAATTAGCAATTAATTGTACTAATGATACTATACAATTTGTTGATCATTCAGCACTAAGACATAATAGTGCTAGTTGGAATTGGACTTTTCCTGGTGGTAATCCAAGTTCATCTACTTTAGAGAATCCTACAGTAGTTTACTCGTCACCTGGGAAATATAGTGTCACACTTACAGTTACAGATTCTTTTGGCACAAGCACACAAACTATCAATAATTTAATAACATATAATGATTCAATAACTAACATTACTAACTCAAATATATTCTACGAAAGTTTTAACAATGAATCTTTTCCACCAGTTAATTGGATAATTCAACCAAATCTGTTCTCTTGGGAAAGTATATATATTGATTCTGGAATAAATTGCACTCCTGACACCGTAGCATATGTAAATCATTATTCAATTCAGCAACCTGGAAAAGAAACATATCTAATTACAAATAAAATTAAACTTGGTGGAGGTAATATAGCTGAAAACTGGCTAACCTACGACTATTCATACTCTGGATACTCAAATTCCTATAACGATGGATTTAGAATTGATATATCTAAAGATTGCGGCGCTACATGGGATTCAATATATGGCGCTAGTGGTACTGGATTGCAAACCACTAATTATTATAATAATGAATGGTTCCCAGATTGTATTAGCTGGAATACTGACAGTATTAATTTAAGTAGTTCAGGACTAAATAACGATACAATATTGGTAAGATTTACAGCAATTAATGATTATGGCAATAATTTCTTCTTAGATAATATTAAAGTGAATGGAAAAAATATATTAAATCTTCCGTCAAATACTTACAACACTAAAAAATTAATAAAAACTGTTGACATTTTAGGGAGAGAAACTAAAAAAAATATTGGAATATTTCTTCAAATATATGATAATGGCAGTGTAGAAAAAAAAATATTATTAGAGAAATGAGTTGGTATAAAGATTGGTTTAATAGCAAGTATTATCATATTTTATATAGAGACAGAAATGATTTGGAAGCAAGGAAATTTATTACAAAATTAAAAATATTCATAAATTCAAATGATAAAATAATTGATATTGGATGTGGTAAAGGAAGACATTCTATATTCTTAAATAATTTAGGTTTTAATGTAACAGGAATAGACATTTCAAATAATAATATCATAGAGGCTAAAAGATTTGAAAAAAATGATCTAAAATTTAATGTGTGGGATATGAGAAATGTTTATAAAAAAAATACATTTAATGTAGCTCTAAATTTATTCACTTCTTTTGGGTATTTTGATAAACATACAGATAATATAAGAACAATAAAAGCTATCCATAGTAATTTGAAAAAAAATGGAATCTTAATTATTGACTTTTTAAATTCTAAAAAAGTATTATCAAATCTTATAACAAATGAAGAAAAAAAAATTAATGGGATTAACTTCATAATTAACAGATACCATAATGATGGTTTTATCTATAAAAATATTAAATTTCAAGACAATAAAAAAAATTATAATTTTACAGAAAAAGTTCAAAACCTTAATCTGTTTGAATTTAAATCAATCCTAAATTTATGTGAAATGAAAATTCTAAATACTTTTGGGAATTATGAATTAGACCCATTTAATGAAAAAAATTCTGACCGTTTAATTATTGTAGCAAAAAAATGAAACGTATAATAATTAGCGGAGCTCCATCTACAGGAAAAACATCTATAATTAATTTATTAAAAAAACTTAATTATGAATGTAAAGATGAAGTTTCTAGAGAAATTATTACACAACAAATAAACATTAACGGAGATATAGTTCCTTGGAAAAACATAAATAAATTTTCTAAAATTATATTGAATAAAAGAATAAAACAGTTTAATAATGTACAAACTAAATTATGTTTTTATGATAGATCTATAGTTGATATACATGCTTATTTAAATGTATCAAAACATAAAATCAACACTGATCTCATTTCTTCAATTAATGAATTTAGATATGAAAAAATAGTGTTTTACACACCAATTTGGGAACAAATATATACTAATGATGATGGAAGAAAAGAAAATTTAATACTTTCTAAGAAAATTGATTTAGAACTAAGAAAATCTTATAATGAGTTTAATTATAATATAATAGAAGTACCAAAAACTAATATAGAAGAAAGAATAAGTTTTATTCTTAATCACATAAAATAATTTGTAATATTGCAATTAATTAACAAAAAAATGATAACATGTCAGTACTAGTAGGAAAAAAAGCCCCACATTTTTCAGCTCAAGCAATCATAAATGGTGGTGATTTCAAACAAAACTTTTCATTAGAACAATATATAGGAAAAAAACCTGTGATTTTATTTTTCTATCCGAAAGATTTTACATTTGTGTGTCCAACAGAATTATTTGCGTTTCAAAATAAACTATCAAAATTTGAAGAAAAAGGTTGCGCTGTAGTTGCATGTTCTACAGACACTGAGCAATCCCACTGGGGATGGCTTCAAATGCCAAAAGAACAGGGTGGAATCAAAGGTATTACATATCCGCTTGTGGCTGACACAGACAAAACTATTTCTTCTAATTATGGTGTTTTATTTGGAGAATATGAGCTTGATGAAAATGACAACTTAATCTCAAATGGTCCAATGATTGCATTTAGAGGTTTATTTTTAATTGACAAAGAAGGAATAGTGCAACATCAAATTGTAAATAATTTTCCTTTAGGCAGAAATGTTGACGAAGCCCTAAGGATGGTAGATGCATTACAACATTTCGAGAATCATGGAGAAGTGTGTCCAGCTAATTGGAATAAAGGAGATGATGCTATGAATGAATCTCATGAAAGTGTCGCAGAATACTTATCTAAGAATTAAATTAGATAAAATCTAAAATGCCTATTAAAAAATAGGGTTTTTTATCTTATGAAGATTAGAATTTTATTACTAAAATTTATTTTAAATCTATATCCTCCATTATTATTTAATAGAATCATCCTTAAAGAAATCTCTGATGATTATAAAGAAATGAGGGTTATACTTAAAAAAGTTTTTTTTAATATTAATCTTCACAAGACCATATTTGGAGGAAGTATTTTTGCCGCATGTGATCCCTATTTTCCCTCTATGTATTATAATATATTTTATTATAAAGGAAAAAAATTATCTATCTGGACAAAATCTGCAAAAATTGACTATATAAAACCCGCAGATTCTTCGTTAGAATTTTTATTTAAATTATCAGAGGAAGATATTAATAAAGCTGAATTAAAGATTAATGAAAATGGGAAGTACCAAGCTTATCATACTGTAATAGCTAAAAATAAGAACGGTGAGATTTGTGCTAAAGCTGAAATTATAATATGTCTAATCGATAAGAATAAAAAGAATACTTAAATCTTTTCTATTAACACCACTGAATATGAAGATACTCCTTTTTCCATTCCAACAAATCCTAATTTTTCTGTAGTAGTAGCTTTTATAGAAATATCATTAACACCAATTTTCATACATTCTGATAATACCTTTTTCATTTCTTCAGTATAGCTACTTATTTTAGGACTCTGCAAACAAATAGTAGAATCAATATTTACTATCTTATATCCATTATCATATATTAAACTAACAACTTTTTTTAATAAAATTTTACTATCTATTCCTCTAAATTCTTCTGAATTATCAGGAAAGTGTTTACCAATATCACCCAAGTTAGCAGCACCAAGCAGTGCATCGCAAATAGTATGAGTTAAGACATCTGCATCAGAATGACCTACAGCTCCTTTTATATGAGGAATTTTAATTCCACCTAGCCAAAAATCAAACCCATCTCTTAATTGATGTACATCATATCCAAAACCTACCCTCATCTAAATTAATTATATATTGAACCTATATCAAAAACTAAAGTAAATCTCATAGTATTTGCCAGTGGATTAGTTCCTCCAAAATTACTTGTACTAACTAAGTAAGAAAAATCTAGAGCAAAAACATTATATTTAATTCCTGATCCAAATGTAAGGAATTTCCTTCCACCTTTTGTGTCATGTTCATGAAAATACCCTGTTCTTAATGCAAATTGATTATCATACCAGTATTCAATCCCTGTAGAGATATTGATTTCTCTAATCTCTTCTCTAAAAACGCTTCCTGAAACAGCACTGCCATTCTCATCTATTTCTCCAGGAGCATCAGAAAATGACTGAAAAATTCCTGATACTACAGAAACTTCTGGATCTTTTCCCGCAATTAAATTACCATCTGAGTCTAGAAGTGGGGGTGTGGGAACTAATAATTTGTTTAGATCAATAGCAAAAGACATTCTATTATATTGATCAAAATTTGTAGATAAATTTATACCTAGTCTCATATTTATTGGTATAAAGTCTCTAGTAACAGTTTCAGTATAGG
>CESM01530105.1_pt1 | contig 14909 bp, 11 predicted proteins | sample 361421 | NCBI WGS metagenome assembly CESM01 (sample SAMEA2622219, study PRJEB7988) | marine metagenome | isolation source: saline water (ENVO:00002010), including | reverse complement strand
TAAGTGGTTTGCAAATGAAATGAAAAAGAGTTATAATTGGGTTATCTGCACCGAATCAAAAAACGTAATGGAGTAACTATGATTTGCATAGGTACTATTTTTGTGATATAATTAGTATGTGTGAAGGAAGTGCTACCTCTCTGACCTTAGGGTTGGAGGGGTTTTTTCATTGTCTAAATACAAAAAGGAATAATATATTGAGCAGATAAAATGCCTCTATCAAGATTAGAAAATTTTCTAAAGAACGCTGAAGGTAATATTTTATATGTAAATCCAAGCGACTTTGATGCTACTGATAGTATTGAAAACCGTGGTAACTCACAGACGAGACCATTCAAAACTATTCAAAGAGCTTTAATTGAAGCTGCTAGATTTTCTTATCAAACAGGCAAAAATAATGACAAAATTGATAGAACGACCATTCTGGTTTTCCCTGGCATTCACTACATTGATAACAGACCAGGATATACTGTAACGAGTAATCTTGGATCTGCTCAATTTAGTGTTAGGAAAAATGCAGGATGGCAACCTGCTGATCTGACCCAGTTTACTTCAGAAACTAACTTTGATATTCTGGATCCAAACAATGAACTTTATAAGTATAACTCCACAGAAGGCGGATCAATTCTCCCCCGTGGTACTTCTATCATTGGATTGGATCTTCGTAAAACTAAACTGAGACCACTATATGTACCCGATCCACTAGATGATAACCAATTATATAGTGGTATTCTTCGTGTTACTGGTACTTGTTACTTTACCGCTTTCACGATCTTTGACGCAGATGTTTCTAGAACTGCATACTATGACTATGATAGTAACACAAAGGTTCCTACATGTTCTCACCATAAACTAGCTGCATTTACCTATGCAGATGGTGTAAACAATGTAATAATCAATGGAGAGGATTCTGGGTTAACCGACCTAGATATGTTCTACTTTAAGGTAGCAAAAGCTTATGGTGATGCTTCTGGTAGACCTGTTCCCGATTATCCTACATTCGATGATTTTGAACCAAGTGTAGACGAATTTAGAATTGTTGGTGACCTTGCTGCTGACCCAGTTGGTATTACTTCGATTAAGTCTGGTGACGGTAATACTCCTAATAATATTATCACTGTAGACACGACAAAGGCACATGGACTATTCAAGGATACTCCTGTTCTTATTGCTGGTATCACAACATCTGTTAACTCATACAACGGATCCTTCCTAGTTGAGGAAGTTATCAGCGATACTGAGTTCACATATCTTGCTCCCAGTGTACCTATCACAGCACTGCCAACGTCTCAGGAGATCCAGAATTCGTCTGTAATCATCGAACCCGATACTGTAGGTTCTGCATCACCTTACGTCTTCAACTGCTCTCTACGTTCGGTATATGGTCTCAATGGACTTGATTGTGATGGTGATAAAGCCACTGGATTTAAGTCCATGGTTTGTGCTCAGTTTACGGGTATTTCCATTCAGAAAGATGATGATGCTTTCATTCTTTACAATCCCGACACTGCAATCTTCAATGATGATCTGAGTGTATCTGATTCAGATAGACCTCTACACTCAAACTCAAGAGCAATCTATAAACCAACATTTGAAACCTCTCACATGAGAGTAAGGAACAATGCTGTTGTTCAGTTGGTTTCTATCTTTGCTATTGCATATGCACGTCACTTCCATGCAGAAAGAGGTGGTGATGCTTCTATTACTAACTCCAACTCTAACTTTGGACAAACTGCTCTAGAATCATCAGGATTTAGACCAGAGTCGTTTAATCGTGATGATGTAGGATACATCACTCACGTTCTGCCCCCAAGAGAAATCCAAAAAGCAGAAACTACGGCATCTTGGTTGACACTTGATACCCAAAAAACTGTTGGTGTTGGTATTACTGATAGACTATATCTCTTTAACTATAATACCGAAGAAATTGTTCCACCTGCACAGGTTGACTCTTATAGAATTGGTGCTAAGAAGGAAGATAAACTATTCTTGAGTATTGTTAATACTCTCACTGGTCAGGCAGTTCAGGAAACTTATGAGACTCCAATTCTTATGCAGGTTCCCTCAGGAACTGGTGTAGAGTCCGAGAAAGAATATAAAGTTATTAGAAATTCTGGTGTCAATGCTATTATTTCTAATGTTATTACCCTAACAACTAATCACCAACTCAATAATGGTGAGAAAATTAGAATCTTCTCTAATACTGGAGAAACTCCAAACGGTATTGTTAATGATAAGATCTACTATGCTATTGCTGGTGGCAACCTTGCTGCAAATAGAATTCAGTTAGCATCTACACGTAATGATGCTCTTGCTCGTAGACCTCTAACTGGTTTGGCTAATGGTGGTGGTGAACTAACCGTAAGTTCTAGAGTTACAGATAAATTACCAGGAGATCCTGGACACCCAATTCAATGGGATAATATTAATAATCAGTGGTATGTTCTTGCTCACCCCAGTGAAACATTTAACCAGATTTCCCCAGCACTTAGAACTATTGGTGCTGGTGTTATTGGTGATGAGACTGGTTCAACATACGTCAAACGTAGAGTAGATAACAGATCTCTTATCGATAGATTGTATCGTGTTAGATATGTTCTACCTAAAGAACATGTCGATGCTCGTGCTCCTAAACCTGGATTTGTTCTACAGGAATCTAAGACTGTTGGTATTGGTAGTGCATCTTTCCTAACTGCGGATCTCTCTAACCCAACTCAACTTAAGAATGTTAAGATCATTAAGAATGCCGATTTCAATGGCACAACTATTACGATCACAACTGAAATTCCTCACAGATTGATTGAGGGTGATTTAGTTAAAATTAAAAATGTAGAGTCCGTTAACAATCCACTTAATATCTATAAAGCTGGATTTAATGGTGAGTTTGAAATTGATAATGTAATTTCTAGTAAGGCATTTACCATTACTGGTATTACTACAGATCCTGGTTCATTCCTCAACGAAATTAACGAAAGAACTACGCAACAACAAATTGAAGATCTTCCTGTAGTTGAAAGATCTAAAGCATTAGACTCTCTATATGTTTACAGAGTACAAGAGTCTAAACCACATATTCCTGGAACTGCTGGACAAGATGGTGTATATAACCTAACTCTCGTTTGTGGTTCTATTCCTTTGGATAAGGATCTTGGTTTCGGTGTATCTACTAAGTCCTTCTCGCAGGATATTAGAAATCTATATCCTCAACAAGATAGAGACAACTATACGTCTGATCCACAACCATCTATCACTCATGCTAATGCAAGTGTTATTGGTAACGTAATTTCTAATAATAGACAGAACTCTTTGACTCGTGAGGCACTGTCATATTTCATGCAAGGTCAGAGAGTTGGTTATGCTGTAACTGGTGCAGTTATCACTGGTACGGGTAACACTACTCTTACAATGTTCACGGATGCAGAACATAGATTCAATCAGATTAAGAGTCTGAACATTATCGATCCTGGTTCTGGATATAATAACGGTTCTGGTATTTCGACTGTTATCTATGCTGCAGATCTCGAAAACGTTGCTTTAACTGGCAAACAATCATCAGCTAAAGTACAAATTTCTGCCGCTGGTACTGTAACAAGTGTAGAGATTCTTGATGGTGGTACTGGTTATGGTATTGGTAATACCATGACTATCTCTGCTTTCCCAGCAGGATCTCCTACAACTAATGCTGTTGTTGAAGTTACTGGTGTATTTGATAACCTTTATGATGGTATGCACCTATCTGGTTTCGCAGATCCTGCTCTGAATGGAACATTTAAAATTGTAGACATTCCAAGTTCTAAGTCAATCTCTGTAGAAATTCCACAATCTAGAGGACTAGGACCATACTTCATTGACAGAGATGATAGAAGACTCCCAACATATCACCATGCAAATATTGGTGTTGGAGTAACTTATATTGATGTTATTAATAGAGATGAAGGCTCTGTAAAACTCCTAACAGATGCTAACCATACTTTAGTTGCTGGTAACTGTTTCACTATTCAAGGAACTGGAAATGGTAATTGGGACGATAACATCTTTATCGTTGACGATGTTGACAATGATAATCCACTGAGAAGTATTCACTTCAATGTTGGTGTTCATACTGTTGGTTTTATAACTGCATATGACACAATTGATGCTAGACTATTTGGTACTGGTATCAGTGCAAACTCTAAGACTCTAGGTCTTGGTGAAAATAATCTTGCAGGTAGAGCATCATACTTCTATGCTGGTATTTCTACCACTGTTGCTGCTCCAATCACTTCTACTGATACTGTACTTACTCTTACTTCTATAGAAGGATTTAGTAAGGGAGATTACATTATCATTGGTTCAGAAATCATGCGTTTCACCAGTGATAATATCAATAGTGTTCTTCGTGGTCAGTTTGGTACAGTTAATACCTCAGCACCAGTTGGATCAACTATCAAGAAGATTGAAGTTCTTCCAATGGAACTTCGTAGACCATCTATTCTCCGTGCATCTGGACACACATTTGAATATCTAGGTTATGGATCTGGTAACTACTCAACATCTCTGCCACAAAAACAGGATAGAGTTCTAACAGATCAAGAGACACTCGCCGCACAAAAGAAAGAACTTGATGGTGGTAAAGTTGTATACACTGGAATGAATGACAGTGGTGACTTCTATACTGGATATAAGAGGTTATCGTCTATTACTGGTGAAGAAGAAGTTGTTGGCGCACCTATCTTCACATATACTGGAGATGATGCTGAGGCAGAAGGAACTAAGAGAGTTTCTGGTGTATTTGATGAACTACTTGTTAGGGAATCAATTACGGTTGAGGGTGGTGATAATAACAATAGAACATCCCAATTCTATGGTCCTGTAAACTTCACCGAAAAACTTGCTAATAGTTCGGATGCCGGCATTGAAACTAAGAACTTCTTCCTGAGAGGTAATGCACCTCAGGGTAAATTGATGACAGTTGGTATTCAAACTCCAACAGGTGCTAAGAGATCAGGTGACCTTTCATTCATTGGTATTCCTGATAATGGTGGGTATGTTGGACACATCTATGCCGAGGGTGATTGGAGAAGATTTGGTGTTATCTCTAGAGAGAAGCATAGAAACTTCTACACCGTAGATCAAGTATCTATTGGTGCTAGTGATGGTTCTACTTTCCGATGGAGAGATACTCTAGAAGTTAATGGTGTAACTAAACTAGATCACCTATTTGTTGCTGGTATCGTTACATTTGCATCTAATCAGACATTCTCTGGTGTTACTTACGACTCTATTGTTGTTAGACAACTTGCAAACTTCTATGCTTATAATTTCTCTGGTGGATTCTCCGATGAGGGTATTAAGTGGGAAACTTATGGATACTATACTCAAGTACATGAGGGAGGCACATCCAGACTTCATGATATGGAAGTTGTTGGTACTTATGTCTCCTTCAAGTCAGGTTGTAAAGTTGATTTCCTTGGTGAAATTACTTCTGGTTACACTGGTATTAACTCAATCAAGGGTGACATTACCTGTAGTAATATCTCAGTAAGAGAACAAGATCCTCTGAATGGTAGTGGTAAGTTCTTTGCTGAAGATCTTGTAGTTCAAACTGGTTTTGCTACTGATTTCAATGTTGGATCTACTGGAATTGGTGGAGTCCTGACAGTTGGTAATAGAGCAGGATCTACACTTCATGGTCATGCAAACATTGTAAGTATCACTGGTCCTGGTATGCCAAATGATACTGGTGGAGGATCTGTTGCACTTCCACCACAAGCAGGTGGTTTAACATATCAAGGTGTTTCGAGAGTTGCTATTACCAGTGCATATATCAATGTTGGTGTTATTACTAACTTCCATGCACCTTCTATCTCTCATCTAAATCAACCAAAAATTCAATCTGGTATTGCAACTAACTTTGAGGTAACAAATAACCTGGTTGTTACTGATGGTGGATCTAGTGCCACTATTAAGACTCTTAATTTTACTACTGGTTCTGGTACAGATCTAACTTTGTCTGGAGATCTAGAAGTTCAGGGTGGATCTTCTGTTGCAAGAATTAGGGAAATTGAATTTGATCAGCAAATTGTAGGTCCAACTGCAATATTTAATGATGTTAAAGCAACTACATTAAATCCAAAAACTTCTAGTACTCTTACTATTAATTGCACGGCAATTACTGCAACTAATACAATTACTTGTACTGATAGTGGTTCTTCTGCGACGATTAACAATATCACATCGCAGGAAATTACCATGGAACCTGCTGCAAGTGGTATCATCAAAACACCTAAGTTGGAAGTTGGTAACAGTAGTGCTGACCAAGGTGCCGATGCCAAGATCAGATATCTAAATGGATATACTGCTCAGGGTGTTACTAGACTTGATATTAATTGTGGTACTAATGGTAAAGTAAAAGCATTCCAATTTGAATCTACCTGTGCCACTGGCAATGCACCATTCAAGTGTGTATCTACAACTAAAGTTACTAACTTTAATGCAGACTTACTTGATGGAATGAATACATCTTCTACTAATCAAAGTAGTGCTAGTATTGTTTCCAGAAATAGTTCTGGTAACTTTAAAGGTAATATTATTACCGCAAATAGTTTCAGTGGAGGAACTATAAGTGGTAGTAATGGATCATTTAGTGGCACACTCAACGTAAGTAGTACAATCACTGGTAACGTTACTGGTAATTTGACAGGAACTGCATCTAATGCAACTAAAGCACAGAGTGTTGATACGCTCAAAGGCATTCTATACAACGTTGGTCAAAACCAAACTGTTGTAAACAGTAGTTTCTACTACCAGAGTAGTTCAGTTTATGCTCCTAATTTCAGGGGTACATTCCATGGTAATGGTTCCCAGGTCACTAACATAAGCGCATCAAACATCACAACAGGAAAACTACCTTCTAGTGTAGTTCCTGAACTCAGTGCTGATGATATTGTAGGTGGAACATTTGATAAGTCTCAGATTCCAACTCTAAACCAAGATACAACTGGCAAGGCGACGAACGCCGATAATGTTTTGGTTGGTGGTTTAGGAAATAGTTCTGGACCACACTATGTTATTCTACAGAATGGCACTGGTGGGGGTTACCAGAGAATGAAAGTTGACTCTGGAATATCCTACAACTCGAGCAGTAATGAGTTAAGATTGCTAGGAGACATTGTTGCTTTCGTATCAGATGATCGACTGAAGACCAATAAAAATACTATTGCAAATGCTCTAGAAAAAGTACGTTCTTTGAATGGTTTTACATTCAACTTTAACGAACTTGCTGTTGATAAATTTGATAAAGATCCAACAGTTGCCCATGTTGGTGTTTCTGCACAAGAGGTTGAAAAAGTTCTACCTGAAGCAGTTACTGATTCTGCACACGAAGGTTACCTAACCGTTAAGTATGAAAAGATTGTTCCTTTGCTTATTGAAGCAATTAAGGAACAATCTGCTCAGATTGATTCCCTCAGAGAGGAGATTGAGAAACTGAAATAAATACTAAAAAATGGGTATTTTATAATGAAGTTAAATTATGTAGAACCTGAAAATATTAGGGTCAATGCGGATGCTATCATCAATAACAAAAAGATAGGGGAAAAAAATCACCCTGTAGTTGTTGTTGATGATTTTTTAATGGATCCTGATAGGTTGATATCAGAATATATTCAATCCACTCCCCTGATATTGAATAGTATGGAATCCGAATCTTTACTACCTGGATGGTTCGGTTATGTACCTAATAGATTCCCTGAGATTGACTCAGCAGCTACACAATTGCTAGATTTGTACACGGATTTTGATATTCCAGAAGATCAATTAGATGAATATCGTTGGAACTATCAGATTAATGTACTGCATGGTGGTGTGCAGTGTGCAAGAAAATGTCTACAACCTCATGTAGATCCAGCAATGATGGCATTTGTATTGTATTTGAATAAAGAGGAACAACACGGCGGTACTGCATTCTACAGACATGCTGACGCAGGAGAAATAAATCTACAAAATGTTGATAAATCATTCAAAAGAACTGCAGAATATTGGAAGTATAAAGAATGGCAATTTGAAAAGATGAGGGATACGAGAGACGAATATGTAAATTTCGACTCGAATGGAATGGATGATATCTGGGAAGAATATCATTTTGAACCTATGAAATTCAACAGATTTGTTTTATATCCAGCATACATGTACCACAGTGTTGTAATGAAAATGGACTGGTATACAGAGAGTCCACGAGTCAGTTTATCTGGATTTATTAACCCCAAATATTTTACTGAATGAAATTACAAGATTATATCCACACACATAATAATATTCTTAGCGAAAAAGATCACCAAAGATTCATAACTTTATGTGATGAATTTGATTTTGGTGGAGTGGATACGCCAACAATAGATCCATTTTATAATATGAAACGTACAGAAACATGGAGATCTCATGTATGTTTATCACGTTCAGGTGATCAAGAAGAGTTATGGAATTTGTGCCATAAGGTGATGTTGAGGACTATACCTCTGGTATATGCGGATTACAAAGATTTTTTACCTAAAGAGATAGATCTTTATAATAAATATAGCGGATACTGGTTATGTAAGTATCCAGAAACTGGAAGAATAACATATCATGCAGATCTTGATGGTGACGCTGGTTCAGTTACAGTTTCATATGGCATAAACGATGATTATGAAGGTGGAGAACTTAGGTTCTGGAAGACAATAGACTTGGAAAAGAAATCGAACTCTGTTCACGTATATCCAAGTAATTTTTTATATCCACACGAAGTGACACCAGTAACTAAAGGTATACGTTATTCTATAGTTTGCTGGTTTGGTTACCAAAAAGGTCAAGATTGGAGTTTAATCTAAAAATGGTAGAATTAGAAAGACTTGAAAGAGTGCAACAATCTGGAAAGTACCCAAACCTGATTACATCGACTGATGTTGATAACGTCAGAAAAATTACTGAAGCGAATCCATCTTTGTTTGCTTATAGTTGGGCAGATAAAAGATCTTCTAGAAGAGATTCTGGTGCAAACTTTTCAAAAAAGTCTGATGGAACTACCTTATATGGATTTTGGTTTGAATCCCAATCAGGAACTGGAACATATAGACTATGGGATGGACATGTTATCCACAACAATCTATTGAACTATTCGTTTAATGTGATTGGATATTTCTTCAGTGCCGATGATTTCAATTGCCCAGAAGAAGAACATATTACCCTGGATTCTATTCCTCTATTTGAACCATCTATAATGTCGTTGTGTTCTCTTGTTACAGAGATTACAGGGAGACACTCAGTTGGAGATCTCAAAAAAGCATTGGATTCGGTAAAAAATGTAGATGATTTAACCGAATTAGACTATACAATAAATTATTTACGCATCAATAGAAAGAAACAAACTGTAGAGATTGGACTGGAAAAGAGTGAAAACGAGAATTCATTCTCTACACTGATAGAACATGTAACACCAGAAGGTTCTTTGGCGAGAACTAATTGTCGTGCAGTTTCTGAACTCATTCAGGAAGATTTTCTGAGAGACGATGGTGATAATGAAACTACAATACTAATTAAATATGGACCAGATGGATTATATGAGGAAACATCTTTTGTAATTTCTACGACTTGGAGTAAACGTGCTCCAGACGGTACAAAACCTACGGATAACTATCAAGTATTTCAACAAAGATCTACATCACATTCAAATTTTGTTTCCAATAGTATGACTATATGTAATGAAGATGGATGGATAGATAGTCACATTAAAGATGAGATCATCACTTGGGAAAATGATGATCTCTTAGAAACTGTTTATGGTGTGACTGTACTTACTGTTTCAGCATTAGGAACTGATACTGAAATCATGTACGGATATAGTGGAATTAAGGGAGGCAATCAACGTCAAGGTTAGATAAAACCGATGCCGCCATTGCCGCTTGAAGTCCAAGTGCCAACACAAATGCCTCCGCCACCGCCATTGCTTCCACCTCTGCCTTCGCGACTGCCGCGATAACCGCAATCGTGCTCATCCTTGCCACCATCTTTTCCTTTTTGACCTTTACCGCCGCCATTGCCATTATATCCAAAATCGCCGCCGTAACCGCCATCACCACCTGATCCACCTTTTCCGCCTGCACGGTCGCTTCCGCCACCGCCACCGTTGCCGCCAGTGCGGGATCCATTATGGCGTTGGTTCCAAGAGTTACCTGTCCATTTATAACCAGCACCATGACCGCCGTGACCGCCGTCGCCGCCATATCCGCCTTCGCCTCCATCTTTACGGCATTTAGTTTTGGATCCATTACAGAACCAACCTGAACATCTCTTAACGCCAGAGTGCCCTCCGCCGCCTCCTTTGCCACCTTGACCGCCGCCACCTCCTCCGCCGCCACCGCCACGGATTCTGTTATTCCAGTCACTGCTTCTTGCTTCTATGGGAGAAGCAACGTGCAAAGCATATCCTGCATTGCCTCCATTACCACTATTTCTGTTTCCTCCTGGACCCGAATAACCGTATACTCTTCCATTAACTCGGAATTGTAATACTCCGCTCCCTGTTGCGTTCCACCTAAATGCTGGTTGATTAGCATCTAATGAACCGCAATGACCAGTTACAATAACTTTTTTAGAGAAATTGGCATTTTGATAGATCAAATCATTGTTGATGACTTGCCATCTCGCTTTCAAGTGAGCAAAGTTGCCATTACAAGAAGCAACAACTCCATTGACAGAACCACGGAGTTTAGAAAATCTCCAAGTTTCACCTGGAAGAGGCACATTATTGTTTTGGGAAATAGCAACAATCCTTCTAGTTCTAGTGTATTGTGACGCTCGTGCATCACTGCCACCAAACTTGGTTCGGAGTTGACTGAAACGCATCGATCCACTATTGAAGTTAGTATTATATGCGTTTGAAATTGAACCTCCACCAACATCAAAGTCTGCTATACCATCTGAACTTGCCATCGCTTCTTTAACTTTATCTGGAAGATCTTCTGGCAGTTCACCATCCATCATTGCAGTTCTTGGATAATTGCATACTAATGATTCGGTTCTACCATCAATAGATAGAGCGAGTGTTTGTTCATTAATATTGACATGATGTAAAGTATCTTCGTCTGCATTTACAATATAAATTTCATCCTTATTTCCATTAAATCGTCCAGCAATTGCGGAAATCCATTTAGCACAATCTCTTAGGTCTCTATTAGATTTAAATGGGACACCAGTATCTCTAAACATACAGTCTACAAACACGACAGTGTTAGAGTGTGAGACAAACTTCTCAATAATTCTATCTTCTGTGCCTGCTTGATGCTGGAATGTAGTTCCTCTAATTAAAATCTTATATTCGCCATTATCTCTCTCTTCATCATATTGATCTGGTTGAAACCAAACATAAGAATAGAAAATAAAATCATCTACACTAGAAAGTTGTTTATATACATGTCTTTCAGATAGGTGAGTATAATACTTAATCGGAAATGCCGCAGGGGCATCTGATTCATCTAGAACTTCCTGCTCATAATTATACTCTCCATCTGTAGGATTAGTAGACATGATCATCTTGACCTATTATAACTTTATTTATAGCAATAAATACTAAAAACAGTCAAATTTATTATGGCAAACTACTCAAAAGAACTCACAGAACGTTCTGAAAATCTCAGAGCAGAACTTCAAGAAATGCAAAAGAATTTTGAAGCGAAGAGAGAAGAGTATCTAAAATTGCAAGGAGCATTGGAAATGTTGCAAGTATTAGATAACGACTCTAAAGAAGCAGAGGATGATGATTGAACCTTAGCAGAGTCATCATACTGTTGTAGGGGTCGCTCTGTCAATGAACGACCCATCAGAATCTCTTATCGAAAAAACGCTTGACAATATGGATCATCTTTGCCATACTATATTTGTCTGACGGGGGTTCCCCACGATGACACACACTACAGTCCCTACAAGGATTCTTATTATGCCTGGCAAAATTACAGAAGTCGCAGTAAAAGATCTCTCCACCCGCAAGGTGATGCAGAAGGTCACACAATTCGCTACACTCAAAGATTTTTCTCGAATCGTCAAACAAACTGGTCGCGATTGCACGGTACAACGTGAGTCCGTTTGGCGTTTCATTCCTGATAAACAGTCCAAGTATATGAGTGCCCTTGCACAAGGTTACTCCGATACTTCCATCTTTCATCTCATCAACCTTGAGAAATCGGTAGAGATTCTTGAACCGATTGCTCTTTCATCTGGTGTTCCTCAAGATCTGCAATTCATTGATCACCAGAAGTTGTTCATCTCCAAAGGTTTCAACTGGGTTCACATCGACGGTGGCAATCGTTCTGATACCATTATGGATTGGTACGACAATAAGATTGCTCTTCAACCTGGAAACTATGTGATCCCTACTGGTGAAGGTGATCTGGTTCGCTACACTCTGAACAAGACAAACTACTTCACTTATGAAGTATGTTGTGAAGAGTTTCCTGCTTTGGTTGAGTTTATCGACAACCAAACGATTGCATGGATCGAGTATTCTGGTCTCAATCGTGAAGAACGTCGTGATTTGTTTGAACGTCTGAATGATAACGAGAACCTCAACACTGAGGAACTTCGTAACTGCAGCACATCTGAGATTTGCACAAGTATTCGTGAACTGAACTATAAGTACAAGGATCGCTTTGTACTTGACAATGAGAAGAAGACTTTTGTTCTCAAGTCTAATGCAGAACGCTACAAGTTCTGTGCATATCTTGCATCTCTCCTGAACTACTACACTTTCCGTGGTCAGGTTGATGCCTTCTCACCCAAGACTCTTGATTCTGATTACAACTCAAACTCTGAAGCAGAGAATAACTTCAAAGACTTCAAGAAGTTCTTTGAATCTACTTTCATGCCGATGGTAAAGTATGTCGGTGATTTCACTAAACTTGGTGGTGCTCGTAATCGTCTGATTGATCTTTACTGTGCTCTGGTTGAAATCTATGCCGAGGGTGATGAAGTTCACCGTCTAGATAACAACAAACTGGACTATGAATCCTTCCTTGAGTGTTATCTTGAGTTGGTTGGTAAGTATTGGGGTGAGGAAGATGCAAGGTTCGAGACTGGTCGTTCTTCCTGTAAGTTCAAGGATCTATATGGTGCTAACACTAATTACAAGATGAAGCACCGTCTGGAACTTATCCGCAATGAGTTCATCCCCATGTTGAAAGAACGTGGTATTGTTGTCACTAAGGATAAGACTCGTTATTTCCCTCAGGAATGGCGTCGTATTCTATGGTCTCGTCAACAGGGTAAGTGTGCTCTGACTGGTGAACTTATCCCAATCACTGATGTTGAGAACGGTGATAAAGTCCACATCGATCACATTATTCCTCACTCAAAAGGTGGACAGACTATCATGGAGAATGCTCAACTTGCTCTTGCAGGTCCAAACATGGAGAAGAGTAATAAGTGAAGTTATTCCCTGTTCTAGTTGAAGAGTATGACCTTTCGGGGTCTACTCTCTCCAAATTCAAACAAATAATTGTTGAACAGGGACAGAAAGGATTCCACCATCTATCTGTTACTGGAGAGTCTAGTCATGGCAGATGGGATCCTTTTTCTATTGAAGAATCTCTTCCCGTAGGTAAATTATTCGTAGATTGTCTTCAGGATTATGTTAACAAACTTCGATGTAAACCTGTACAAATTGACAATACTTGGTTTAATGTTTTGCCTACTGGTGGATATACAAGACGACATCGACATGAATATAGTGTAGTGAGTGGAGCACTTTATCTAGATCTACCACAAAATAGTGGGGATCTTTATTTTGTTTCACCACTACAACCATATAGAATGTGCGAGTTACATGAAGATTACTCCGATTATAATGCCTACGAATTTGATCTACCGATAAAAGAGAATCATCTCTATCTCTTTCCAAGTTGGTTAGAACATGGTAGTAGAGTAAATGAGAGCGATCAAGATAGAATTATGGTTAGTTTTAATACAAGTCACTACACTCCATCATCATGACAAATTCATTCACTGCTACAGTCCGTACTAGAGACAATCGACTCGAAACTATCGAGTTTGAATCTATTTCTCCCTCTCCTTCTGATGCTAAGGCACAATGTGAGTCTATGACTGGTGGAGAGGTTGTTAACATCCACCCAACGAGTTTATACTAACCAGTCTACAAACTGTCTCAGAGACGCTCCTAGGGGGGTCTCATGGGGTATAATTAAAGAGTCCTCTGAGAGACCCTTGCCAATCACCAATAAATACAACGTCTAGATTAACTCATTATGGCAGATCAACGCGCTTCTATCCACACACAGGACAGACTTACCAAACAACTGAATGCTACAATGGCAACAGTTGGTGAACTTGACCGACGATTGGGTGAACTTGAGCAACTCGTACTAGGTGCTCTCAATAAAACTCAAAGTGATATTGTTGCTCTTCACAGTGAACTGAGTTCATTCCGTGAAAAGATTTCAATCACAGAAAAGTTTGACATGGTAACACCTGTCTCTGAAGGTCCAACTGAACTCCTAACTGGCAACTCTCAACCTACTTGATTATGAACAACGACCAATTTGATTTTGAGTACAACGATTTCGATGAACTCTATGACAGTATGATGGAAACTGGTCCTGAAGATTGGATGCCTAAGAGTGGTATCCGAGAAAAATTTGATCCTGAAACTGAGAAACTACTTCGTCAGTTCTAATCATGTGACGGTTATCGCACTGTCCTACCTCCTTGCCTAAGGGGGTTTTTTTGTGTATAATTAATCTATGAACGGAACACGAATGACCCTGACCCTTCGTCCTCATCAGAAACGCATTCTTACCAGTATGCTTGCCTATGACAAAGGTCAAGTCATTGTGCCTACAGGTGGTGGCAAAACTATCTGTATGATTCAGGATGTTGTTGAGAAT
>CESM01192778.1_pt1 | contig 14938 bp, 12 predicted proteins | sample 361421 | NCBI WGS metagenome assembly CESM01 (sample SAMEA2622219, study PRJEB7988) | marine metagenome | isolation source: saline water (ENVO:00002010), including | reverse complement strand
TTTTTTTTTTTAGTATCTGCTCTTAAATAATTAGAAACCATTATTTTGTCTTTTTTCGTGTATGAATTCTTAAATACAACTAAGTAAAAAAGTTTTTTTGCAATTTGTATTTGTTTTTTGCTGAGTTTTGTTTGTAGATTGTATTTAGAAATTTTTTGAAAGTAATCTTTTTGATTTAAAGGATTATACGTGATACCAAATTTTGAATAAAATGTTTCTCCAGCTAAAAGAGGTTTTTTTCCAAAACATGCTGTCTCTAAACCTACGGTACCTCTTCCAGTAATAACTAAGTCTGAAAATTTTATTAATGAAAACGTGCTATACTGACTTGGACAGATTACAATATTTCTTACTTTTTTATTTTTAATAAGTTCATTAATTAAATTTTCCTCTTTATACTTATAACTTGTAGGGTGTATTTTAATAATCCAGAGAGAATTTTTATCTCTTTCAGCAAATTTTACAGTATTTTGAAATTGGTCATAATAATCCTCAAATATTAATCTGCCTGCTTTATGATTTGCATCTGAAAAACAGTGCGGTGCGTAAAAAACTGTTCTTTTAAAGTTTTTTGGTGCTAGATTGAGTATTTTTAAAAAATCTAATTTGTTTATATTTTTTTTTTTATAATAAGCGTCTTTAGCGGTCACATATTTAATATTTCCCAGGTATCTATTTTTCATCATTAGATCAAATCTATCTTGCCAATTTTGGTCAAAAATTTGATTATCTTTTAAATATTTAAGATCCAGATTATATTCAATTTTTTCTGCCTCGGAAGGTCTTGTATAAATTCTAAGTCTGCTACTTAAAATATTTAAAACTTTTATTTTTTTTTTTAGCGCTATTCTCATTCCTAAAGCAGCGTTAGAGGCGTAAGTATGTGTGGGAGACATAATGTAATTATATTTGTTTTTATTTATCAAACTATTTAGAAAATAAATTTTGAATATTGAAACAAAAAGTATTTTAATGAATTGAAAATTATTTAAGTTCCTATTTAAGAAGTTTAAATTTCTTCTTATATAATCATCATATATAAGATCACCAACGTAGATATTTATAACTTTAAAGTTATTAATAAACCATGTTCTACCTAAAAATAAGATTTTAAAGTAAGAAAAAATAAAGCAAAAATTTACATTAAAAAACAAATAAAAATTTTTAAATATTTTTCTTATATTTACTTTGATTAACTTATTAATGCCAAAAGAATTATAAATCCTTATAATATCATTTCCTACAGAAAGGTCGCTTGCAAGATCGATATTATAATTTTGAGTTTTATTTAACCTATAAGCAAATATTGAATTCATTATTGCACTATCGACTATTCCCCGGTCAATTAACAAAATTTTTTTATTATTATTAAAATAGTTTATTTTTAAAAAATTTTTTTTTATAAAGTTATCTATTGTTTTTTTTCCCATATTTTTGTTGATGGTTAAAACTAATACTTATTTAAATTAAACTATTGCACCTACGACAAATAAAATTTTACTTTTAGTAATCTCATTTTATAGTCACCAGTCAAAGAATGGTCAATATTATAAATAATAGTGAATTAATGTTTTTTTTGTTATAATAATTTAGCTGAAAAAAATAATCGATTAATATGAGAAAAAATCAAAATATAATCATTAATGACATTAAGGTTTTTACTTTTCAAGCTGGTTGGAATGAGTGGTCATTCATCAAAATTGAGACTAACACAGAAATTTTTGGGTGGGCGGAATGTACCGATACATTTAAAAATCTAAATGGTTTTTGTGGTATATTAAAGGACTTTAAAAATATTATTCTTTATGAGGAAGCTCTCAATATAAAAAGAATAATATGGAAATTAAAAACGAAATCAAAAAGTAATCCCGGTTCTTTAATACAAAGAGTAATATCTGCTATTGAAAATGCATTATGGGATATTTTAGGAAAAAAAAAACAAGTTCCTGTTCATAAATTGATTGGAAAAGAATACAGAAAAGAAATAGAATTATATTGGTCACACTGTGGAACCACAAGAGTAAGGACACCACAGTTTCTAGATAAACCTGCAATAAAATCACTTAGAGATGTAAAACCATTTTGTGAGGAAATTAACAAAACTGATTTTAAGGTAATAAAAACAAATCTTGCTACATTTAGCAATGGCCCAAAAATTTATATGCCTGGACATAATATTACTTTTAATAATCCATCCTTAAAATTAAAAAAAGAAACACTTGTCGAAATTATTGATTGGATTAAAGAATTAAATACTCATTTAAATAATGATATTTATATAGCTGTAGATTTAAATTTTAACTTTGAAACAAAAGATTTAATTAAAATTGCAGAGTCATTAAAAAAATTTAGAATAAAATGGTTAGAAATTGATAGTTATTCCGCACAGCCTCTTTTATTATTAAAAAAAAAAACCAAAATACCAATAGTTACTGGTGAAACTATAATGGAGCTTTCAAATTTAGAAAAATTTATAGATAAAAAATGTTCTAACTTTATATCTGTAGATCTAATTTGGAGTGGTTTAACAGAATCAAAGAAGATTGCTGACTTCTGTAAAAAAAAAAAAATTAACATCACCACCCATAACTATAATGGTTACCTTGGAACTTTTATGTCAGCAAATTTAGCTGCATCTGTTTCTAATTTTTTTATTGGAGAAATTGATATTGATGAAATTCAAAACTTAGATAAGATTTTCAGTAATTCACCAAATATAAATGGAAGGTTTCTAAACGTACCAGATAGACCAGGATGGGGATGTGAATTGAATGAAAAACAAATAAAAAAAGTTTTTAGTGCAAAAAATTAATATTGGAATAATTGGATTAGGCGGTATTGGTGGTTTAATAGCTTCGTTATTGAAAAAAAAAGATTATAAAATTTTCTCTAACAAAAGAGTTAAAAAAAAATACATAAATCTTAATCTTCAAAGTAATTTCTTTGGAAACTTTGATTCAAAGATTGAAACTGATGTACATTTGAAAAAAGTGGATATTATATTTATCTGCACAAAATATCCATTTTTAAAAAAAAATATAAAATCAATCACTAATAAAAAAGCTTTAATTATTCCTTTTTTAAATGGTTTGTCTCATTTTAAAACGTTGAAAAAAAAATTTGGAAAAAAATGTTTTATTTCTAATATTGGTAAAGTTGTATCAAAAAAAAAGACAGAGTTCAAAATTACACATTTATCAAATAATAAACCAGAAGTTTTAATTTCGTCCTTTGGTAAAAAAAATACTGATCTAAAAAAAATTAAAAAAGTTTTAAATACAATAAATTTTAGAACCAAAATAATAAAGAAAGATAGTAATGTTATTTGGAATAAATTGATTAGACTAAGTGCTATTTCATCAATAACATCTTTATATGATTGCAATTTGGGACAAATAAGGAAATCAAAAATTAAGATGCATCAACTTAATATGCTTGTAAAAGAAGGTTTAAAAATATCAAAAAAAGTTCATAAATTTAATGAAAGATATTCAAATATTCAAAAAGTTATCAAAACCTTTCCAAACTCATTAACAACATCATTGCAAAGAGATATAAATTCAAATTATAAATCGGAATTAGAAACTCAAATTGGAGCTATCGTAAAACTATCAAATGAATATAATGTTTTGATACCTATGTATAAAAAAATTTATCTTAAATTAAAAAAAAAATGTCAAAAAAAATCTTAGCTATAATAGGATTACGATCGGGCTCTAAAGGCTTAAAAAATAAAAATATTAAAAAACTTGCTGGAAAGCCATTATTTGTTCATATTTTAGAAACTGCAAAGAAATCAAAATTAATCAATAGAATAATTATATCCACGGACTCAAAAAAATATAAAAAAATAATTAATAAATATGGTGGGGAAGCTCCTTATTTGAGACCGAAAAAGTATGCCAAAGACAATTCTCCTGAAATAGATTTTATTAAAGATTTATTGAATTCTTTAAAAGAAAAAGAAAAATATGTTCCAGATATAATAGTGAGATTGTTGGCCACGTGCCCTCTACAAAAAGTGAGAGATATTGATAGCGCTATTAACCTGGTATTAAAAAAAAAAAATCAATCTTCAGTAATAATTTCAAAGGCAAAACAACATCCTTCAAAAGCATTGAGAATAACTGGTAAAAATAATCAATATGTCACCACTTATTTTGGTAACAACCCTCTTAAAGTAGGATCTAAATTAAACAGACAGCAATTTCCTGAGGCTTACTTCAGGGCCAATGTGTTAGTTTGTAAAAAAACTGTTATTAATAAGCATAACTCACTGTCTTCTAAAAAAATTAGATTTATTAAAATACCTTATCAAATTGATATAGATAATTTAGAAGATTTTAAGTACGCTGATTACATGATTAAAAAAATTTAATTTTTTTCATTTTGATGTATAAATTAAAATTTTAAAATCATGCATATTAAACATAATTAACTATGAATAAAAAAAAATTAACAAATAGGTTGGGAAAAGTTCCATTAATTATAGCTGAAGTTGGCCAAAATCATCAAGGTTCATTAACTTTGGCAAAAAAGTATATAAAAGAATTTTCAAAATCTGGTGCTGATATAATTAAATTTCAAGCCAGAGATAATAAAAGTTTATTTTCAAAAGAAGCTTATAACAAAAACTATGACAGTGAAAATTCTTTTGGTAAAACTTATGGGGAACATCGAGAAAAATTAGAGTTAAGTTTTAAAGAATTGAAGGAAATTAGAAAAGAGTGTAAAAAAAATAATATATATTTCATGGTCACTCCGTTTGATGAGAAAAGCCTTAAATTAATTTCAAAATTAGATGTAGATATCATAAAAATTGCATCATTTGATTTAGGAAATTTACCATTTATTAATTTGATTTCTAAACAAAAAAAAATTGTTGCAATAAGCACTGGAGGTGGAAACTCAAAAGAAATAGATGAAAGCATACGTATATTAAAAAAAAATAAAATTAAAATAATTTTACTTCATTGTGTTTCTGAATATCCTTGTCCGTACAATCACCTTGGGTTAGAAAATATAAGCATTCTTAAAAAGAAATATCCTAAATGTATTATTGGACTTTCAGATCATTTCAATGGTATTTTATCTGGTCCTATTGCTTACTTACAAGGAGCTAAAGTTTTTGAAAAACATGTAACACTTAATAGAGCGTGGAAAGGCACAGATCATAGTTTCGCTTTAGAACCAGAGGGTTTTAGAAGATTTGTTCGTGATATACATAGGTCTCCGGAAATGTTAAAATCAAAAAATAAAAAGTTGATTGGAAAAGAGCCAGTTTTTGTAAAATTAGGTAAATCTTTAATTGCTAATAAAAATATTAAAAAAAAAGAAATAATAAAATTAGAAGATCTGAGTGGTAAAATTTTTGAAAAAAATTTAGTTCTAGTCAGATATTCACATAAAGTTATTGGAAAAAAAGCCAAAATCGAAATCAAAAAGGGGGAACCAATACTTTTTAAAAATTTATTTTAATATATGAAAAAAAAACACGTAAATATAATTTTTCCAAAAAAAAAGAGATTGGTAAAAGAAAATGGGGTAAAGAAATACTTTTATCACTCATACCTAAGGTGCTTTCACTTAAATTATTAGAAATGAAAAAAGGACATAAGGGAGGTATTCAATATCATCATAAAAAAAATGAGTGTGGATATATTTTGTCAGGAAAACTATTAATTAGATTTGATAAAGGTAACAAAAAATTATCAAAAAAAATATTGAATGCTGGTGATGTTTTTCACTTTCCACCAGGTGCAGTTCATCAAGAGGAAGCGATTACTAATTGTAAAATTTTAGAAGCTTCAAGTCCTCATTTTAATGATAGAGTTAGAGTTGATAATTACTATGGATTTTCAAAAAGAGTGGGGTTACCTACTACTCTTAAAAAAAATGTACTTAAAAAATAATATTTAGATTATTTCTGTTTTTCACTTAAAGAATTACCCATAATGAGAGAATAATTTTATAAGTTGTTAATTTATTGTTTGATATTTAAATTGATTAATATAAAAATTGCGTTATGAAAGTTTTATTGGTCTACCCTAATGATAGAATGGACGGACTTATTTCCGTTGGAATTTCAGTTCTTTCAGCACATCTTAAGAATGCAAATCATGAAGTTGAGCTTTATGATACTACTTTTTATGACACTGGAAAACGAACAGGAGACTCATATCGTGAGGAGATGGGTCAAGTCATTCCAGTTGATTTGACAAAATATGGGGTTGAAAGAAAAAAAATGGACTTGAATGAACTACAAAATGATTTTAGAAAAAAAGTTTTAGAAATGAAACCTGGCTTAATCGGTTTCTCAGTATTAGAGATAACATATGATCAAGGATTAGAGCTAGCGAGAGCAATAGAAGATTTAGATATCCCGGTTATATTCGGAGGAATTTATCCAACATTTGCTCCAAGAATAGTTTTAAAAGAAAGTTCTATTGATATGATTTGTGAAGGTGAAGGAGAAGAAATGTTTGTTGAACTAGCTAATGGCTTGGAACAAAAGAAAGATATTACTAAAATTCTTAATCTCACAATTAAAAAAGATGGAAAAATTTATAGGTCAGGAATTGAAACAACACTTGATCGTTTACCTAATGGCGATAATATTTATGGAGAAAAGGCTGGATTAAGACGTCCACAAACAAATATGCCTAAAACTTTATTGCCACCTGATTATACTATTTATGATGATAAAAGATTCTGGAAAAAAATGGGTGGTAAGGCAGTTAGGACTGTTGCTATGGAATTAAGTAGAGGATGTCCTTACAAATGTACGTTCTGCTGTGTACCGATGCAACAACACCAACATAGAGCTTCAAGAGATCAGTATGCAGAATATGCTGGTATAGATAAAGCTAGGAATAATAAAGAAGACCCATATCATAGAGAAAAAACAATACCTCAGTTTATTGAAGAGGTAGAGAGTGCACAAAAAAAATATAAATTAGATTTTATTTATTTTACTGATGAAAGTTTTTTATCAATGAGTCCAAGTAGATTTGAAGAATTTATTGATGCGTATAGTAAAGTAAAAATACCATTCTTTATTGAAACGAGAGCTGAAACAGTCAGACCAGGTTATGCAAAAAAGCTTGAAGAAGTTGGATGTGCTGGTGTTGCTATGGGTGTAGAAAGTGGAAGCATAGAATTAAGAAAAAGACTATTAAAAAGAAATATGCAAGATGAAGTAATCATAAATGCATTTAAGGAATTTTCAGGAACCTCAATTAGAATCTCGGCAAATAACATAATTGGTTTCCCAACTGAGTCTAGAGAGGATATTATGAAAACTATAGAATTAAATAAAATAATTGATGCTGATAGCTTTGTTGTTAATGCTTTTAGGCCCTACTCTGGGACTGAGCTTAGAAAGATATGCATTGAAAAAGGGCTTATACCAAAAGAGGATAGAGCTGAAGATAATAGGGCTTATGGAGCTTTTCATAATGGTGTACTTACATCAGATGAGCTTGAAAATATAAGAAAAGTCTTTGCTTTATATGTAACCTTCCCAAAACATAGATGGCCTGAAATTAGAAAAGCAGAAGATGATGATAGAATATTTAAAAAATTAATGGAAGAGTACAAGGAAAATAACTTATTACAAAGAAATAAGAGAACTAAAGACAATACATCCGAAGAAGGTATCATAACTGCAAATGAAATATTCATTAACGACGAAGAAAGTATTGCTATCTAAAAAAATAAGACTAAATAATCAAAAAATAATTAAATCGTATTAATTGAAAAAAAAATTTAAAAAAAATAAAGGTATTCTTTTTTGGATTACTGGAGTTTCTGGAGCTGGAAAAACATCACTAGCAAGGAACATATTAAAAAGAATCAAATTAAAATATGGTCCAACTATTTCTATTAGTGGAGATGAGTTTAGAAAAATGTTTGATTTGTATAAATTCACAAAGAAGGAAAGGGAAAAAAACTATATTAAATACTTAAGATTTGCTAAGTTTATCACAGATCAAAACGTAAATGTAGTTTTTGATTTAATCGGATTGTACCACAAAGCTAGATCATGGAATAGAAAGAATATAAAAAACTACGTTGAAATCTATATTAAAACAGACATTCAAAAAATAATAAGATTTAATAAAAAAAAAATTTATAAAAGTGATAAAAAAAATATTATAGGTCTTTCTATAAAAGCAGAGTATCCTAAAAACCCAGATATTATAATAGAAAATAATTTTGATAGATCTATAAAAAATCTTTCAAAAGAATTATTGAAAAAATTAAATATTTGACTTTTTTCGAATAATTAATTATTTAATTAAATGTGTTGAATCATGGTGGGGAATCAGCAAAATAAAGCTGGCTGTACCTGCAACCGTAAAGTCGGAGTGCCACCCAACATAGTCCGCTGTTGAACGAAGGCCAGGAAAAGTCTAGTTCTGCAATTTTAATTGACATCGGCATAAAATTAATTTGTTTCATAATTTGAAACTTAAGATTGGAGTGTTGTTATGTTTTTTAGAATATTGCTAATTTTTATTTTTTCTTTGTATACGTTCAAATCAAATGCATTAGAAAATTGCAAATGGAATAACAATAAAGGGATCCCCTGTATATCTATTAGTAAAACACCTAATACTTCTAACTATAACAGTGAAGGTGTGGCCAAAAAAGTTTTTAACAAAAAACAAATTATAGAATCTGGTGCTACCAGCGCTTTGGATCTAATAAAAAAAATTCCAGGTTTAGACTATTATCAAACGGGGCAGAAAGGACAAACAGCAGGTATTTTTATAAGAGGCTCAGAGTCTAACCATACTCTTGTGATGCTAAACGGAATTGCAATTAATGATCAATCTGCAACAAATGGATTACATGATTTTGGACAAGACTTCTTACAAACTGTTCAACAAGTTGAAGTATATAAAGGTTCAAATGGTGCACATTTCGGACCAGACGCAATTGGTGGAGCAATAAATTTTATAACTGACGTAAATTATACAAATAGTTATTCACTTAATGGCTTTAATTTTAAAAATAATTCATTTGATTATAATACAACAAAAATTACTAACAATGGATGGCATTTAAATTTTAAAGGAGCTGCAAATCAAAGTAAAACTAATAGTGCTATTGCAAAAGGTCATGAGTCAGATGGAACAAAAAACTATCAAATTAATTTAAATGGAAATAAGTGGTTAAGAGATAATTTAAAAATCAAATCAACTTTTTATTATAGAGATACTAAATCTGATTATGATAAATCTGCTAGTCAAGAAAACTCAGTTACCTCTGATAATAAAATGTATGCTCTACAAACAGGAGTGGAAAGAAAAACTAATAATTCTCTTGATAATATTATGTTTCATTATCACAACTATGACAGAAAGTATTATGAGATAGGTAAAAAAAATAAGTATTATAGTGAGTCTTTGGTTGCTAAAGCTGAAAGAGATATCGTTTCTAATAGTAAACTTTCATATGGATATGGTGGTGAATACAAGTATGATTGGGGCCACTATTTAACAAAAACTTTTGCTTCGCAGATGCGAGGGCATATTAGTAATCTTGGAATTTTTGCGAACGCTGGCTATAAATTCAATGAAAATCAAATATTATCAATTCATACTAGAAACGATGATCATAAAGAAACTGGGGGAAATCAAACCTATAAAATAAATTTCACACAAACCTTAGGTCAATTTAAGTTAGGTTCAACACACTCTACTGGCTTAAAAAATGCTAGTCTTTATGAATTTTATGGTAACGGTGGTGATAAAAATATTAAACCTGAAAAAAGTGAAACTAACGAAATTTTTGGTGAGTATAATTTTTCAGAGAATGTTAAATTAAGCTCAACTGTTTATAGAACCAGAATGAAAAATAGAATTAAAATAAGATCTGATTGGTCGGGTTATGAAAATAAAGTACCAGATACCACTCAAGAAGGTCTTGAAAGTGAACTTACATTTTTGGGAAAAAATCAAAGTCTAAGTATTGTCTCTCATTTTGCAAAAAGTAGAACAGCTACTGGTGGACCCAATTCCAGAAGACCAGATCTTTTGTATGGAATTGATTACTTTAAAAAGTTTAATTTATCTGAATATGGTCCATTTGATTTAAATATAAGTCATAGATTTATTGGTGATCATCTAGATTGGACTGGGTCTGCTAATACCTTTGTTAAAAGTGTAGATTTAGTAGAATTATCCGTTAGAAAAAAATTTTTTGATAACGAGGTCTCCCTAAATATAACTAATTTATTAAATGAGCGTTATGAAAAACCAGGCACATATTCTCAAGATGGAAGAAAATTTAGAATTGGTTTTACAAGATTATACTAGTTTTTTTTTTCATTTTATTTAGTATAATTAAAGAATGAGTTATTTGAGAGTTACTGTTGGAATTTTTTTAGCATTAGCTGCAAGTAGATTTATCCCACATCCACCAAACTTTACAAGTCTTCTAGCTTTAAGTTTTTATATTCCAGCTATACTAGGAACATTGTATATTCCCGCTTTACTTATAAGTTTTGTATTAACAGACTTAATAATTGGTTTTCACGAAGTAACTATATTCACTTGGGGTACTGTAATTTTAATTGGACTAATTTCTAAATATTTCAAAAAAACTATATTCAACAGAATTTTTGGAGCATTGTTAGGAGCCTGTTTGTTTTTCGTTATTACAAACTTTGGAGTTTGGTCGCTAGGTTCGTATGGATATGATTTAAACGGTTTTATAATTTGTTATACTCTAGCATTACCATTTTTCGCGTATAGTTTAATTTCAACTTTTATTTTTTCAGGAGTTGTAGAAAGTATAATAAAACTATTTTTAATAAAAAAATACAAATTCAAATTTTTTTCTTAATTTGCTAAAATAGAATTAATATATTTAGAGTTTTTTGAAAAACGCAAAGTCAAGTTTTTTAGATTATTTCTAACATAATCATCGTTTATTTTGTCATACTTAATTTCGACTATTGGCCTTAAATCTTTTTTTCGTAAATCAAAATTGTCAAATTCTAACAGATTTTTGTAAAAAATTTCTGTATCAGCGGTTGCTCTAATTTTATTATTTTTTGAAATAAAATATTTTCTTTTATAATGTGTAGATGAAATAATTTTAAAATTTTTTAAAAAATTAAATTTTTTTAATAATCTAAAATAAATTAAATCTAAATTTTTTTCTGAAAAAATTACTGAAAATTTTTTTAAACTAAATATTTTTTTTGTATTCAAATATCCCTTTTTTAATTTAATTTCAAAATTAGGATTTACTATAAAATTTTTTTCCCCATACCACCTCAATCTCATTTTTCTTTTAGATGAAACGCCATCTAAATTTTCTCTTATTGATTTTAAATTTTTATCATCAAAATATATAGAATTTACAAATCTATCATCATACTGTTTCATAAAATTAAATTTGGACTTTAAAAAAAAAGACTCTATTTTATCAATACTATAATTGTTATTTAAAATAAATTTTCTTTCGTATCTAAAAATATTTTTCATTTAACTAAATTATATTTTTAATAATTTCATTAATTTCTTTGTCACTTATTCCTAATTTTTTATTTAATTTTTCATCAAATATTATTGAATTAAAATCTCTAATATATTGTTTCTTAAAACCTTTTACTGAAAAATTGTTTAGATCTAATTTTCCATGTTCATAAACCTCTTTTTTTTTATAGGCTGCAAATGGATAATCGACATTAAAAAATTTTATATTTTCAACATAAGTATTTGAACCGTCTTTGCTTGCTACACCAATAAGTGAATTTTTTCCTACAAGATTGAATATTTTTACTCTAGAGTTTTCTCCAACACTTACAACCTTATCTCCAATTCTATTAAAAAGAATATCCTCAATAATTGCTTTGGATCCTGAAAAATCTAAGGCATCATTTCCAATCGAATTAAATTCAATATTTTTTGCTTTTCCTTCGCTAAAATCAAAATCAATAGCATCTGAAAAAATATTTGAAAAATAACAATTTTCTATATCAAATCTTGAATTAAAAATATTAATTGAATCCTCTGTATCAATATTATTAACAAATATATTTTTTAATAATACCTGGGTGTTATTGAAATTTACCGCACCCATAATTATTCCCCCTATATGAGGATTTTTTTTAAATCCATCTAAATACTCAAAATCTACGTAATTAAAAACACTTTTTTCATTAGTATCGGTTATTATTAATCCACCGCCATAATTATTCGATCGTCCTGCAATCAAAATTTTGTTGGTTTCATCTCCTATCGCTTCCCAAGGAGAGTTTGAATATATTGTAGCTCCATTTAACAATATTATTTTTTGTGAGGGAGAAATTTTTACTTTATAATTTTTAGGTATATAAACAGATTCTTTAAATTCTAAAATATTTTTTTTTAACATAAGAACATTATTTTTATGTTCATTGAAATATTCTTTATAATTATTAATATTGAAAAAATTGTTAAGATTTTTAAAATTGTTATATTTATTTATTTCATGAATATATTCGAAATTATTTATTTCATCTATAAATGAAATTTTATCGCAATTATGAAAAATTTTTTTATCTTTTATACTAAGATTAATTTGAGTATTAGATAGATCAATATTTTTAAATTTTAAATTCTCGGCGTCGCATATTAATGTTGGATTTGTAAGAACAATATTATTTTTATCAAATGAGGAAATTTTAAGTTCGTTGTAATTTAATTCAACAAAAAGTTTGGTTTTGTTGATTTTTATTTTATCTAATAAAAATTCTGCTCTTCTATATATATCTTTTTTATCATAGTAATATATTCCTATTCCAGACTCTCTCGCTGCATCATAGTCATAGATATAGTCATCTGTGTATATACCAGCATTAATTCTACCAATTTCTTTTTTTCTTTTTTTGAAAAAATTGTCTAAAAAAGACTTACCGGATATCGTCTTTACGGATTTAATATATTCTTTATAAAATTCTTTATTTATTTTTTTATTTTGAAAAAAAAAATTTTTTAACCACTTATAAGAGTCATTTTCATTTGCTAAATCAAAGATTGTTTTATTTAAATTAGGTTTATAAGGTAGAATGCTTTTATTAAAATTAGGTAAAAGTCTATGACCGTCGTATCCGATTGGTTCAATTTTTTCATTAATCGGATTAAAATAAAATTTAACACTTTTTAATACTGCTCCATGATAAGTATATGTTAAGTCTACTACGGCAAAAAACCATGCCCATTTATTTATATCAAATACTTTTTCAGCGCTGACATTACCACTTAAAAAATTATTTAAGTTTTGAACTGCTTTTTGCGCAACCTGAATGTTTTCTTTCTTAGCCCAATAATTTTTATTGTATAACTCAAACTTTTGATCTTCACTTGCCTCTTTAATTTCCTCAAAAATAGAGAAAATAGGACCATTTCGTCTATTATTTCTCTCAATAAGAGTTTTGCCAAAACCTTCCTCTAAATTGTAATATCCTTGATATTCTCCGTTGAGATAAAAATCATAAAAATCATAATTGATTTTTATAAGATTTCCCTCGCCTAACAGCTCATGAAAAATCCATTCGTGTAAATAATTTCTTATCCTCGGTTTTTGTAAAGAAAACTTTTTCATTTGATCAAAATAATTGTCTTTTTTGAGATTTAATTTGTAGGATGAGTTTTCTTTGCTTTGAAAATGAATTTTTCTATCTCCCTTAAGTCTTATATCGCCTCTTAAATTTTTATCATTTAGTGTTATAGATCCTGAGACCTCTACAAATTCTTGATGAGCTCTATTTGAAACAGATTTAAGATCTATATTTTTAAGTATTTTGTGTCTATTTTGCTCAAGTTTATAAGTATTTTTTTGATTTATATTTAAATATATTTTTTTTTGATTAACAAATAATGAATTAAATTTATAAATAATAATTTCAGGAAAATATTTATAATTTATTATGCCATTTAAATGCGCTAGTGATATCAAATTTTTTTTATTTCTGTCCCAATATCCAGTATTAAAAAAAAGCACAGATATTAATAAAATAAGAAAAATACTTGAAAAAAAATAAATTTTTAAAGCTAATAGTTGATTAATTTTAAAGTTAAATAAAAAAGTTTTTTTCTTACTTTTTAACTTCATAATGAAATAGCATCATTATTAGCAAATATTATTTTTAAAAAATTATTTTGTTTGTTGAGTTCTCTGGTAATATTCGCAACTGATTTTTGGTTAAATACTGAAATTTCAAAGTTTAGATTTGCTATATTTTTTTCATTTATAGATAACGAACTTAAAACAATTTTTTCACAATTTTTATTCAAAACACCTACGGTAGATAAAAACATTTCCTCTGAATATTTTTTTTTTGAAATTAAATTTAAAGTAATTGAGTCCTGTTTGTTTAAAGATTTATTCCTGACATTAAATTTGCTGTAAAAGATTATAACAATTAAGGTAAATAAAATTCCTATTATTGTAATTTTTATCTGTCCTGCACCTGTTCCTAGACCTGCGGCTATAACTAAAAATAAGTAAACTAATTCCTCTGGCTCTTTTATTGCAGCTCTAAAACGTACTATAGATAAAGCTCCCACCAAACCTAATGATAACGCTAATGAGGATTTTACGATAGTAATTACAATACAAGTTGTTATTCCCAAAACGACGAAATTTTTAGAAAAATAATCTTTATTAGATAAACTTTGTGAAAATTTATTGTAAATTAGTTGAATTAATATTGATAGAAAAAATACTGTAATTAAATTTCTTAAGAAGTTAGTAAAATCTAAACTTATATTTTCATTAAGAATGAAATTTGCAATGTTGTTTTCCATTTTTTTAAATATAAATATAATATCTTAATATTATTATAATTGAATTTATATGTTTAAAGAAACATTTAATATTTAAATTGAATATAAAAATTTTTTTCAGTGCATAAATCAAGCCAATTGAGCTATTAGTA
>CESM01075920.1_pt1 | contig 14962 bp, 9 predicted proteins | sample 361421 | NCBI WGS metagenome assembly CESM01 (sample SAMEA2622219, study PRJEB7988) | marine metagenome | isolation source: saline water (ENVO:00002010), including | reverse complement strand
TTCTGATGATGACGGTCTGAGTGATTACGATGAAGTGATTTTGTACGGAACTAATCCTCTAATTGTAGACACTGATATTGATGGTCTGACAGATGAGCAGGAAGTAAACTCTGTGAATACAAATCCACTTGACTCAGATAGTGATGATGATGGTCTTTCAGATGGTGTAGAGGTTAACTACTGGAATACTGATCCATTAGTGTATGATCCGGATGCAGATAGTGATCTTTTCTATCACTTCCAAGACTGTGATGATAACAATCCTAGTGTTAATCCCGGTGAGTATGAACGTCTGGATGGTTTAGATAATGACTGTGATGGAGTTTCTGATGAAGGTTACAACCTAACGGATAGAGATAACGATGGAATAAATGATTGGCCAGAATACCATATACATGGGACTGACTATTTGGAAGACGACACAGATGGAGACAACCTAACTGATGGAGAAGAAATTTTGATACATGGTTCTGATCCACTTGACTATGATCCTGATGAGGACTCAGATGGATTCCAATGGTTCCTTGATTGTGATGACCAAGATGAATATCGTAACCCTGCATTACCTGAGCTTTTAGATGGTGTTGATAATAATTGTGATTTGATTATTGATAACGATTTTTGGAATCAAGATAGCGACTTTGATGGTCTAAATGACTATGAAGAATTCCATAATTATTCAACTGATCCATATGATGGAGATTCTGATGATGATGGATTACCTGATGGTAATGAAGTTAATTTCCACTCATCGGACCCACTTTACACAGATCCTGACAATGATCAAGATGGTTGGTATTGGTTCCAAGATTGTCAAGATGATGACGCTGAAATATTTCCTCTAAATATTGAATCTCTGGATAAGAAGGATAACGATTGTGATGATCAAATTGATGAAGATTTCTACGAGATAGATTCGGACGACGATGGAATAAATGACTATGATGAATATCACAACATTACAACTGATCCTAACGATTCTGATTCTGATGATGACGGCTTGAAAGACGGTTATGAATTACTAGTTTCTAAATCAAATCCATTAGTTTTTGATTTCGATAGAGATGAAGATGGATTCTATGAATTTGAAGATTGTGAAGATATTAATCCGGAGATCAACCCGGGTTCAGATGAGACATGGAATAACTTAGATGATGATTGTAATGGATTAACTGATGATAACGAAGATATTGATAGAGACTCATTAGTTATTTCAAATCCAGAACGAACTGAACTATATGTTTGGGATTCAGGTAACAGATCATTTTCTGTAAATCTAGATGGGATACCATCAGAAGTTGAGAAGAATATTGTATGGGAAATGGAGGGCATTCAGTTATCAGATAATGTGACCCTGGATGGTCAAAGATTGCATGTTATGGCGATAGATTGTAAAAATCCTGATTGGGATCTTGCAGTTATATTTTGTCAGCAGGGAGATGGAGTTAGTTATCTCAATGCAACTATTTTCGATTCAAATGTAGAAACTAATCTTCAATGGATGATTAACGTTAAAGTTCACAATCCGCCTCCTACTTTGAGTGAATCTTTATTCGACTTTTTACAATCTCCAATTGGTATAATTGTACTAATCTTTGTTATCATGTCGATAGTGGGTTCTTCGGCTTTTGTAGGTTACAGAATAGTCGAAAATAGGCGTATAGAAGATGCTTACAGAGAATTCCAGATTGATTCTAGAGGAACTGGAAATGAAAATGAGAATGGATATTCAGATTTGCCGTCTGCACCAGATCTAAGTGCATTTATGAAACCTAAAGATGACCCCCCTATGGTAATGGCTAAATCAGTAATATCTAATGAAGATCAAGAGCGGTTCTAAGAATTGTAATCAGGCTTCATCTGCTTCTTCCTCGGCAGCAGAGCTAAGGTTTTCACCCCATTCTGCATCAGGAGATCCGCCTTCCCATACACCGTCAACTGATATGTCCTCAATTTCTTCATCATCACGCCATGGAGGTTCTCCATCGGCTCCAGAAAGAACTAGTATTCCTTCTTCATCAAGTCTTCTTTGAACTGTTTTTACACCCTTCTTAATTGGTATTAGATGGCCTATTGGAGTTCCAGTAGTTACGAATGGATGTGTTGCAGTACATATGATCAAACCCTGAGTTGGAGTCCTAATTTCCATAGATAGCCCTGGATATTCCGGATCAGATACAGTTGCAACTAACTCATCTTCCTCAACGAATGACCCAGCAGGAGTTAATACGTCTAGGAGACCACCCTGATCAGATCTAAGCCAAACAGATCCTGATGCTAGTAGACGGAATCTAGGTCTACTTGGATACCCTGGAATGACCTTGAGACTGCGAAGAACATTGAGTATTCCATAAAGTGCGATCTGTATTGATTCCGGATCCGCTTCATCTGAACCACCACCTTCATAGGTTATGCAACTAATCCCATTTTCATCTGCAGTTCGACGTAAAGAGCCCTTAGGGCCTTCACTATCTAGTATTACTTCTATACCAAAAGAACGCGCAACACGATTACTATTTCGATTAGCAAGGTTGGCTCTTATCTGAGGCATGTTTGTTCTACCTAATGCTGCTGTATGTAGATCGATTATGTGATCGCTTTTTGAAAACAACTCAGACCATAAGCGATTAGCAACTCTTGACGTGGTGTTTGAATCTTCTTTACCGGGAAAGAATCTATTGAGATCGCGACCGTCTGTCATATAACGCATTCTGCGACGATATCCAGGCATGTTTACTATGGGAATAATACGAATGGTACCAGCAACTGTTAATGGATCAATGGCTTGGCCTTCACCCATTATGTTAGATGATTGGAGATAAGTTAGAGCTAATGGGCCTACCAATTCATTCCCATGTAGAGCACCAATTATTGTCACTACAGGACCTGGACGAATACCATGAATGACCGTTACTGGGATTGGCCAAGATTCTCCTATATCTACATCCATTAAATCAAATTCAAGGTTCCTTATAGTACCCGGTTTGATTAGCTTTTTACCAATTCGATGAGACTTCCATGAACTTGTACGTGACCATTTACGAGGAGTTGAGGAGGGCTCTTCTAGGGCTTTTTCAATTTCCATACGACGCTGTTTGGGTATCTGATTAGACACTTTAAGAGGTTGATTACGTCTACGCTTAGGTCGAGTGACAGGTGTCTTTTCCTCACTCTTGGAAGGAACGACGGTATCTTCTTCAGAATCGACCAATACTATTCGGTGTAAGATGGACACTAAGAGGGTTGGCTAGGCTAATCTTGTTCCCAAAATTAGTAATATGGCCGGAATTGTTGTATTCTTCGTTTAATGTGACACGGTTAATGGAGACTGAGGGGGAACTGTCCGTACAAGAAATTCATGCACCAAATAGCATCTGCTTTGGTTGTGGTCCAGCAAATAAAGAGGGATTGAAAATTCGTTCTTTTCCAATAAAGAATGGTCTTGAGATGAAATTTTTACCCTCAGATGAGCATCAAGCATTTCCAGGAATGGTAAATGGAGGCATAATTGGGTCACTTATGGATTGCCATGGAAATTGGACTGCAGCAATTTCAATTATGGAAGAAAATAATATGAATCATCCGCCTTGTACAGTTACAGCATCTTACAGTATTAAACTCAGAAGACCAACTCCATTTGGAACTGAATTGAAAATTACAAGCGAAGTGATTGATCTAAGTGAAGATCGAGCTAAAGTAAGTATGACTCTTTCTGCAAATGAAAAAATCTGTGCGACAGGGGAAGGACTCTTTGTGGCAGTTAAAGAAGGACATCCTGCATATCATCGCTGGAATTAAGGTTCTACTCTCGGCATCCTTTAGAACGGCCAATTTCCAGTCCGTTTGTGGCCGTTGGTGAGGACCTTACTCCGGTATCTCTCGCAGATATCAAAATAGATCCAAAAATCACTAATTATTTACGTTCGGAATGGGGTATTAAGGAGTTCTTTCCTCCACAACAAGAAGCTTTAGCATATTCATTAGAGGGAAGAAATCTAATGCTCACGATTCCCACTGCAAGTGGTAAGTCACTAGTTGCCTATCTTACAATGATCCATAGGCTAAAAACAGACCTTGAGGGATTTAGAGGATTGTATATTGTACCTCTAAAGGCTCTAGCGAGTGAAAAGGTCAATGAAATACGTGAATTAGGAAAATTAGTAGGACTGACAGTAGGAATAGCAATTGGAGATAGGAGTGGAGAAACTAAAAAAATTGAAGATGCGGATATAATCGTCTGTACAAGTGAAAAATTGGATTCTATGCTTCGTTCACGTACTAATCTAATTGACAAAATAGGAATTGTTGTTGTTGATGAATTTCACCTACTACAGGATATAAGTCGTGGACCTACATTGGAAATCATACTTTCAAGAATAAGGCACTCAAAACCTAATGCTCAAATTATTGCTCTTTCAGCCACAGTAGGAAACCCTCTTGAAATGGCAAAATGGTTAGATGCAAAACTGATAGAATCAGAATGGAGACCTATACAACTTCAATCGGGAACTCTTACTGGACTTGACGTTAAAGTACATCGTATAGACGGACCTAATAAGCGGAAATGGCCAGATATTAGAACTCTTGAAGGGAAATCAAGTAAACACCTTCAGGCCGTCTTAGATGATACTATAAATTCAGAAGGACAAATTCTCATTTTTGTTAACTCAAGAGCATCAACTCAAAAAGAGGCTCGAGAATTATCTAAACATGTCACTAGAGAACTGAAAATGGAGTCCCAGAAATACACTAAAGAAATGGAGGAAAAATGGCATTTAATTGCTGAAAAGTTAGACAGGAGAGATGATATTTCTTCGATGGGAAGGTCTCTTTTATCTTGCATTAAAGGAGGAATTGCATTTCATCATGCTGGACTAAGTCACTTTCAAAGAAAAATAATTGAAGAGGAATTCAAAAAAGGTGAATTATTAGCAATAGTCGCTACACCAACACTGGCACAAGGGATTAATCTGCCTGCTCGCAGAGTAATTATTCGCGACTACAGGAGATGGAATAGTGTCGCCGGTGGTTCGATACCTGTTAGTGTCTCTGAAATCAGACAAATGTTAGGTCGTGCTGGTCGCCCTTCTTATGATGATTCAGGGGATGCTTGGATCGTTGCTCGCGATATAGATGAGGAACTACAAATAGTTGAAAGATACCTTGTTTCAGATCCAGAAAGTGTGACTTCGAAACTTGCAAACCCTTCTTCCGTTAAGGCTAATCAAGATCCTGCTTTATTGATGCATTTGTTGTCTATAATAGCGAATGCAGGGATAAAAGATCGAGATGGAATAAGTAGATTTTTTGCAAAAACCTTCCTAGGAACTCAAATGGAAAAAAACATTCTAGAAGAACGTATAGATGATGTTCTTCATTGGTTAATTGACAATGGAATGATCTCAAAAACTGGAGAATCAGAAGAAGTAATGAAACGTATTAAAACGCGTGGAAAAAATGAAAAATCTGCTAAAGAAGAGAATTGGCATGACGATATGCCATCATGGGCTAAACAAGGAGCAGCAATTCCTGGACTTGAAATTTCGGAGAGTGATTATGCACATAATAGAAATCTAACTCCAAGAAAAGGGCCTGCTATATTTGGATTTCAAAAAGCTAGTCAAAGAGTATCTCAGGAAGAATTCCTACCAGACTCAGCAGCCATGACATACGATGCGACTTCACTTGGTAGAAGAATTTCAAGACTTTACCTAAACCCAATTTCTGGAAGAATTATTCACGATGGGCTAAAGGTGGCAATGGATGTAATGGCTGGTAATGATGAAGTACACCAAATATCTCCTCTAGGCCTAATTCATCTTGCAGCTTGTACACCTGACTTCTTGGCTATGTGGCCAAGAAAAGAAGAACTAGAAACAATATTATCTGCTATACATAATCATGAACGTGAATTATTATCTGACCCCATAGATATGGAACAAGAAAGACGTATGAAAGGAGTACTTGTTTTACAAGAATGGATTAATGAGAAGAGTATGGAAGAAATTGAAAACGAATGGAATGTACAACCAGGTGATTTACGTAGTAGAGTAGATCTTGCAGAATGGCTACTTTTTGCGATGCGAGAAATCTTATCTGAAGATATTGGACTTCAATCTCTTCAACCACAAGGACATCGAGAATTACTAGAAGCAATTAGTGAATTACATAGACGAGTTAGGAATGGATGTAAAACAGACTTACTAGGTTTAGTCACTATTAGAGGAATTGGAAGAATAAGAGCGAGAGAAATGGTTTCGATTCTTGGTGTTGAAAATGCTAGCGATGTATCATTACTAACAGAAAATGATAGGAACAAACTTGCAGATCTCCGAGGATGGAGTCCGAAATTAGTTGAAAATATTGTTAATGAAGCAAAACGCATCTCAAAGTGAATCGCTTTAGCGGTATCCTTCATGAATAGTGCGCCATCCCAAAACATGGCAGAAGACCATCGTGTACCATGGTTCCCTGCTTGGGGCATTGAATTCAATAAGGATTTTAGCAACATAAATGAAATTATATCTAAGTTCAATGAATGGAGGCCGAATGACAGATGGCTATTGATATCCTATGATGCATTATGCAGTGAAGTCCACCTATGGACAGTTTGGCATTCACTTCGTTATAGAGAAGAAAATAATTCAATGATTGCAAGATCACCAGATACTGAATTTATACGCCTAATATCAGGCACACACCAGATTAGTACTGCATTTGGTAGAGCCGGATTAAAACAGGGTGATAACAAGGCTTGGATTGTATATCTACCTAATTTAGAGATAGATAATGAATTACATAAAACAAATTTACCCAGAGAGATTTTCAATAGTAATACAGATACCGCAGAAGATCTAATATTGCATCTTGAAGCATCATTAATTACTCTCAGACCAATACCAATTAAGGAGTCATTAAGTAGACTTGAGATATCCACATCAAAGAATGAATTAACGACACGTGAGATTGAAAATTATCTTCTGAATCATGCCGCTATGGCAGATATGCATAGTTGACCCCTTTGGGGTCAAACTGATAGGGTGGGATCCCCTAGGGTGTGCTGATAAGATGTCTAGATTCCATGGATATAGGACTTGTAATATATGCTCAGAGGCGTGTACTCCTGGGAATTTTCTTGATCACGAGGGTAAGCGTTACTGCACCGCTTGCTGGATTGCCAAAGAAAATCCTGATAGTGAAAATATAGAAGAAACTCGTGAAGGAAACCGTTTGGATGCCAAAAAATGGAAGAGACAAAAATATAATCGTAATGAAGGACCTCTTCCTGTTGGTCCACAATCAATAAGAAAAGATTAATCTGAGGTTTGAGAATGTCATTTGTATCTGATGATTTGGATGGGACCTCTTGGGGTGAAATTGAGCCATACATGAATAACCTTAGAGATCGTGAATTAAATTGCTCTACTTGCTTGGAGAATTTTATATCTGATAGATCAGATCTATCTGAAATAATATCTGAAGCTAGAGCTAGACTATACATCAATATGACCTGTCATACTGATGATGAAGATATTCAGAAGGCCTGGATGGACTTTGTAGAAAATGTAGCACCTAAACTTTCAGAATATAGCGATATACTTAATCGTAGAATTATAGAACATGATGCAGTTAATGATCTTCCTAAGCAATATGAAATTTTGATCAAAGGATTGAAAACTAATATTGAAATTTTTCGTGAAGAAAATATTCCTCTTCAGACAAGGGTAACAAAACTTGATACCAAATATGATGAAATTTGCGGATCTCAGATTATTGAATTTGATGGAGAAAAAAAGACAATCCCTCAGATGGCAATATATCTTGAAAATACAGATCGATCAATTAGGGAGAATGCTTGGCGTGCTGTTGCAGAAAGAAGATTTCAAGATTCTGAAAAATTATCAGAAATCTTTGACGAAATGATTCAAATTAGGCATAAAATAGCCACCAATGCTGGTTTTGAAGGATATCAGCAATATATGTTCGCAGCAATGCATCGATTTGATTACACAATAGACGATTGTCTTGAATTCCATGATTCAATCGAGTCAGTATGTCAACCATTACGTCATAAAAATGATGAGGATCGAAAACAAAAATTAGGCCTGGAAAAATTAAGACCTTGGGACATGGGTGTTGATATTAGAGGAAGGCCTCCATTAAAACCATTCAAAGAAGTGAAAGAAATGGTAGATGGATGTTCTCGAATATTCCATTCAATGTCTAAAGAATTAGGAAATTACTTCGATCTCCTAGAGGCAAATGATTGCTTAGACCTAGATAGTAGAAAAGGAAAGGCTCCAGGAGGATACCAATATTATCTACAAAAAAGTAGGATGCCGTTTATTTTCATGAATGCTGCTGGTACACAGAGAAATGTAGAGACAATGATACATGAAGCAGGACATGCATTCCATTCATTCTATTCAGGCCATTTACAGTTAATTCATGAAAGAGATGCTCCAATTGAATTTGCTGAAGTAGCAAGTATGTCTATGGAACTTCTAACACATCCATATTGGGGAGAATTCTATGAAGGAAAAGATGCAGATAGAGCTAGAAGAAATCATCTTGAGGACATTATTGCATTTATGCCATGGATGGCCACAATTGATGCATTCCAACATTGGATTTATGCAAATCCAGAACATACTAGAGATGAAAGGGCTGCAAAGTGGTTAGAATTAGGAAAGCGCTTTGGTCCCCATATTGATATGAATGGGTTGAACGACATTCATGAAGTATCCTGGCAGCGCCAAGGTCATCTATTTGGAGTACCTTTCTATTATGTTGAATATGGTATAGCGCAATTAGGAGCATTACAAATGTGGCAATATCATCGTAAGGACACAGAAGATGCTCTTTCCCGTTACAAAGATGGTTTATCACTAGGTTACACACGTGGTCTAACAGAGTTGTTCGAAGCAAGTGGATTAGCCCTATCCTTCTCAGAATCTCACGTTAGTAACTTGATCAATGAAATTGAATTAGCTCTAGAAACTATTCCCTCTTAAGCCATATTCGGACCCCGAGTAGACTTAGAGAATTAGTCTCTAAGCCCCTCGGCAGTCACGGTAAACACGGCCTCTCCTTCGGGTAGGTTAGGGCTGTCGACAAGACGAGCAATTCTTCGTCCCCCCTTGGACTTCCTCAAATAAAGGCGGAATGTGCTTGCGTGGCCAACAATGTGACCACCAATTGCTTTTGTTGGATCTCCCCATAGTGCATCTGGCTTTGACATAACCTGATTCGTAACCAAAACGAGGGCATTATGGACATCAGAAAGTTGTTTCAATTCTTTCAAATGACGATTCAATTTTTGCTGACGAGGTGCGAGCATGCCTCTTCCAACATACTCAGCACGGAAATGACTAGTCAAAGAGTCAACAATGATCAATTTTACATCAACATTCTTTGACATCTTCTTGATCTCATCGACAAGAAGCATTTGGTGAGCTGAATTGTAAGCACGAGCCACATGGATTCTCTCTAGAGCCATCTGAGGATCAATGCCTACTCCTTCAGCCATTTGTGCTATTCTTTCTGGTCTAAAAGTATCTTCAGTATCTATATAGAAAATTTCTCCATCAAATCCTCCTTTTTCTAATGGTAAGATTGTATTTACTGCAAGTTGATGACCGATTTGCGTTTTACCGCTACCAAATTCACCATATACCTCAACTATTGCTTGAGTTTCGAATCCTCCTCCAAGCAACTCATCTAAGGCTGAAGATCCGGATGTGAGTTTTTGTACTTCTTTTCTTTTTTCTAGTAAACGAGTACCTGAAATGAAGCCACCTATGTTAGCTAATTTCTTGGCACCTTGAATTATCTTTGAAGATACAGCCTCTCCTAATTCTGCCTGTTGTGATAATTCACTTGGACTCATCACAGCAATTGCAAGAAGTTCATCGAATCCTGCTTCACGAAGCTTTTCTGCTGTTGCAGGTCCAACACCAGGTAAATCGTCGATAGTTGCTTGTTGTTCATCTATATCAATTAGGATCGCTCCATCGTTTTCTTCAATCTTCTCACTTGCTGTCTTCTTAGTCATCATCTCACCTGTTCTGTAGTATAACTGAATATCTTTCGGTATATGAATAAAATAAGGACCCCTGATTATTTATTGAAAGTGAAGGTTTACTATTTATTGCCTGCAGTAGACCGTTTTTTTACTTTCACTTTTTTTTCACAAATTTATTTAGGAATCTTATTTTGTGCTATAATTGTTACATCAAATATGATTATTTTTGGTAGCGAGTGGTGGATTTGAACCACCGGTCTCCGGGTTATGAGCCCGACGAGATAACCTGGCTACTCCAACTCGCTACCCCTTCGCTGTGTACAGTGTTATTTGAACAGAGCGGGAGAGGAGAATCAATCTGGTCCATGATGCGAAGAGTATTGAGGTGTCGACTGTCCGAGACAATAGGGAGAGGGGAGTCATTAGATGTTGATTCGAGATGCATCCATGGTTTTAGGTAACCAAATTATAGATGGTGATTTACGTATTGTAAATACGAAAATTGATTCAATAGCACCTGGTGGTGGCCTAGAACCTAGACTTGGAGAAATTGTTATTGAAGCATCGGGACTCCATCTTTTGCCTGGTGCTATAGATCCACATGTTCACTTTAGAGAACCAGGTCAACCAGAAAAAGAAGATCTTGAGAGTGGGAGTCGAGCGGCTGCTTCTGGCGGTATTACTTCATTTCTTGATATGCCAAATAACATACCTAATGCAACTAATCGTCCCACACTAGAAGCGAAAATTGCTTCTGCTGCGAATAAAGCCGTTACACATCATGGTTTCTTTATTGGAGCTACTAAAAATAATGTCCAAGATCTGCAAAGTATTGAGGGAATGGATGGCGTTTGTGGGATCAAAGTATTCATGGGTAGCAGCACAGGTGATTTGCTAGTTCATGAACAAAAAGACCTTGAGAACATTTTTGCAAATACTAGTGGAGTTATTGCAACCCACGCGGAGGATGAGAATCGGCTTAGATCTCGTTGGCCTGAATATGAAAATAGAACTGATATTGCGGCTCATGCTGAATATCGAGATGTAGAATGTGCCTTTTTAGCAACAAAGAGAGCAGCAGATTTGGCTAAGGACTACAGCCATCGTCTCCATATTGTTCATCTTACCAGTAAAGTAGAGGCTGATTGGTTAACGACTAACAAGGGTGAACTTATCACAACAGAAGTCTGTACTCAGCATCTTACTTTCGATGAGAATGATGTTGAAGAACGTGGAGTTCGTGCACTTATGAATCCTCCAATTCGATATACAGAAGACAGGGAAAGTCTGTGGAAGAGACTCAAAGACGGCACTATAGATTGTGTAGTTACCGATCACGCACCACATACTCTACAGGCTAAATCAGTAGGTTTTCCAAAGGCTCCTGCAGGTATGCCAGGAGTTGAAACATCCCTACCTCTAATGTTAACACACGCAATGAAAGGGAAATGTAGCGTCTCAGAGGTAGTAAAATGGATGTGTGAAGGGCCAGCTAAAGTTTATGGAATTAAAAATAAAGGATCACTAATTGAAGGATATGATGGTGATTTAACATTGGTTGATTTAGAGACTGTTCGAACAATCTCAGATGCAGATACTTGGACCAAAGTTGGATGGACACCATATGATGGGATGCAACTTACTGGATGGCCGATGTACACTATTGTAGATGGTAAAATAGTCCACAGAAGAGAAGTAGGTGGCCCTCTGAAAGGAACTGCAGTAGCATCTCCAGGAAGTGCAGGTCGTCCACTTAGGTTCGGATAGATCTAAACATTCTCAGGATTCTTCCACTTCTTCCTCTTCATAATACCACGAAGGCATCTCATGACCTGGGATTGACAATTCAAACATTGGTTCGATGTTCTCTGTTTTATGAACAGTAACACCAAGAGCTGAGAAAGCATAAACATAGTCGCCCATGAAGATTGAACGACGTATACTTGTTGAATATGAGAACCACCAATTAGTTTCACTGTCCTCACTATTGTAAAATGATGAATGATCCACTTCTCCATGAGTTGAGATTGTCAGATTTTCTGAATCTACATCCACTAATTTGAGCATTGAAAGATATTCATATGTACCATAATTTGATGCTTCATCATACACATATCGGTAGGTAGAAAGTGGCACGGCTAGTAAATTATCAGGAGCCCAATATGTGAATGCCTTGTGCTCGTACGTGGCTTCTGACCACGACCATGACCAGCCACAACTACGCACATCTTCACAATCCTCATCTGTGTAAGCTGGTGAAAGAGGTAATGTATCTGCAAGTGTGGGGTTTGTAGGATCACTGACGTCAAACAAAGATATCTGAGTGACGGACCAGTCTAATCCTAATCCTCCCTCACCACCACCAATTCCTATTGTTAGTAGTGTATCTTCATCTACTGGATGTATGTAAGTTGACACACCAGGAATTTCCAATTCTCCAAGTATTGTGGGATTACTTGGATCGGACAAATCAATGACCCATAGTGGATCCGTATTCTCAAATGTCACGAGATAAGCACGGTCACCCATGAATCGAGCACTCCAAATGGTCTCTCCCTCGGCTATGTTCCCAATATGACCTATCTGTTGTAATCTTGCAGAAGTGTCTTCACATCCCTCCGGAATCATGCACTGGAATGCCTCAAGTGTGAACACATTATTGGTCGGTCCCGTCCAATTCTCAGTATTCATCCACCATCTTCCCCACATGTCTTGAGTTGTAGCTACACGAATTACGCCCTCACTCTCGGACAGAGAAAACTGATCTTGAACGGTTCCTGTAACACGACCAGAGGCAACATACGTGGTTGAACCTGTTTGACTAATATCAAAGGTATGGATATTTGTAGCATCTTCAAATTCTGTATTTCTCCAGAACCACCACCAGTCATTGGCGGGTTCAGCAAGGATTAGTACATCTTGTGAAGCATATACATGAGCCCAAGAAGAAGCTATGTGGTCAACTTCAATCTGTATTTCATCTGAAAGAATCTCAAGGGTAAGAATTGTTGTGAACCCACGAGCAACACTATCTGTGCTTGCCGCAAACTCGGAACAATCGTCTGAAGTGGAGGGATGAGAAATTAATCCTGAACTGATCTTCTCATAGATGTGAGGTGCAAAATCATCCATTGTCAGAGAGTCAATTACTAGGATATTGTTCCTTATTGTCTCATTTAGATGGAGTGACCAAACTGCCATCCTTGCATCCTCATCTTCAATATCCCAGTAATTTGATGGAACGTTAACCCAGTAACTTAGGCCGTCAAAATTTGCATAGTTGTGAGTTATTGAACGGATGGTGCCATCAACCATTCTTGCAGTGTGATAGTTTCCTTCAATATACAACTCACGCTCTACTTGAGGATCCGTACGGTCTGTAATGTCTACAACGGTATACTTTACCAAACTCTGAACTCGATAATAAGTGTAGACATCATCTCCTTCACCCCATTGTACTTCCTCCATTAATAGTGAACGAAGTGGATCATTTTCATCAAGACTCCAAGCGTTGATCCAAGATGCAATTACAATACGATCTTCATCAATCATCATTTGCAATGGGTAGCCTTCAACATCCATATCAGATGTCAGATTAATTTGACCAAATTCTGGAACACCCATTATTACCAGTTTATTTCCATTCAACATATAGATGTAATATCCATCAGTCTTCAAGAAATCAGCTTCATCAACTCCCGACTCTTGATTATTTGTCTCAGAATACTGACCCTCTCGGGAAGTCGGTGTTGATGATCCACTATCTGCAGATTCAGCCATCATATCTCCATCAGCAAACATCATACCATCTTCCGCCACCAACCACGGACCGCCTCCACCTATCCAATGATAGTAAGATTCCTGATCCATTCTGACCAGCATTTCTTCGTAGAGAGACTGTTTTAAGTCATCTAAGAGTGAATCACAATCATCGTATCCATCTAGTGAGGGGGATATTCTCAATCTATCAGGGAGATCAATTTGGGGATAATCCCCCTCATAAAGAAGGTCAATTGTATCGTTAATTTCGTCCTCTACATCCTCAATTGTAGCTAAACAACCAGAGGTTAGAAACATCGTCAGAATTAACAAAGTGGTTGCTTTATCTCTCAACATATTAACTCCGAGATTCGATTCTAATATCAATCGGTTGGTTAAATGATTTGACATTTTATTGTTCAAAACCAATTTATATTACGCATGTGCAGCAAATATAAGAGGGCGATTTATACTATTCAGTGATGTATTTGGTGCTGGTTCCTCTCCATCATCCTCCAATAATTCCTGGGCTTTCGTTTGCTCGGCCACCCCCACCTCAAGCACTGAGGCGAGGCCGCCTGCTCCAACCATGAAGATCAGAGCGGCGAAATGCATGTTCGCGTTCGTGTGCATCAATCTGTAATCATTAGCATCTAAGACTTAAGCAACTTCCATTCCTGCTTCATTTGTGCTTCATGTTAATTCGTGATACTGTGGACCTATTGACTGATAAATGTCAAATTAAGTGCGATACATGTGGAAATAATGCCTTTTGTCAATTATTAAGGCTGTAATCAGGTATTGGCTTCTGCTCTAGAAATCTGAACTGACATCTTTAATGTTTCAATTCCATTTTCAGATAAGCGCCAATTTGGTCTACGTCCATTAGTAGTAGCTTCAACTAATTCCTGATTACGTAGTTCAGACAAGTGGTGGCTCAATAATTGACGTGATATTGCAAGTTTTTTCTGTATCTGCTTACCATTTAATCCAAGATGTCCCGATGTTGATAAAACTTCGAGTATAGCTAGTCTTGTACCTGCAATTGGATTTCTGATCCTACCTAATTCCTCATTTGATAACTTAGTAACAGCATATCGTCTTAACTTACCATCTCGCCATGATATAATCTCACCTTGAGCTTCTAACATGTGTAAATGATAGGCAGTTACTCCATTA
>CESM01026251.1_pt1 | contig 14967 bp, 10 predicted proteins | sample 361421 | NCBI WGS metagenome assembly CESM01 (sample SAMEA2622219, study PRJEB7988) | marine metagenome | isolation source: saline water (ENVO:00002010), including | reverse complement strand
TGATTTGATGATTGCATGGCGAGGCCTCGGTCAGGGATTGTTCAATTGGAACGCTGACATCAATGGGAATTTCTTCCCAGACGAGTATGCAGACCTGCTGAATGATAGCGTTGATCCTGATGATGACTGTGGTGCGCCGAACGCTGGTACACCTAATCCCCAGTGCATGTTCAATGATACAGCTGACCTCGATGACGACTTCGATGGAGTCTACGACTTCTTCGATGTTGATGATGACAATGATGGAATCTGGGATTTCTTCGAGATTGATACGAACGACGACTTTGATGATGATGCGGGTACACTACCTCCTGGCAATTTCTTCATTGGGACAAACTGCTTTGACAACGACGATGATGGGACCGATACGGATCCTGACGAAGATGGATTTTACCAAGCGGTTTGGGATAAGGGCGTGCTCGGTCAAGGTTTGATGTTCCCTGAGTACTATGATGTAGACAATGACAACGATGGTATTGTCGACACCGAGGATCCAGATGATGACAATAACGGCGTACTCGATGTAGTTCAGGAATTGACTTGCTTCGTGGGCGAGGAACAACATCCGTTTGATCATGACAATGACGGTGTTCCAGACGGCAAGGGTGAGACCGACTGGGATATGGATGGTATTACGAATACAGTTGAACTCGCGAATCAGACCCCTTGGATTAGCCCGTGGGATCACGATAATGACGGTATCCGTGACGACATTGATCTCGACGATGATTCTGATGGTATGTTTGATGAGGACGAGATTCTACTTTGGCCTCAACGTTACAATAACGAATCGACGAATCCATGGGACCACGATGATTTCGGTGGAGGGGTTGGTATTGCCAACCCATCAGATCCTTCAACGGGCCCTGACGTCATAGACAACGATGATGACAATGACACGAGAACAGATTTGGATTATGACCATCTTGAAGAGAACGAAGTGTGCATAGATACTGCGGGCAATAGTTACCCTGCATCTGATTGGGACAGTGACAACGACTGCATATTAGATGAGGATGACAAGATTCCCACACGCGTCAATATGAGTATTCCAGGAACAATGTGGATGGATGGCAAGAAGGCAGCAATCTTCTCTGGTTCTGTTTCTTGGCTTGATCCCTCGCTGAACCAATTCGTTCCAGCACCTTACTTGCCAGTGCAAGTCACAATTGAATGGGCAGGGAATGGTACCGAAGCAGTACAGACCATCGACGTACTCTCTTCGGAGTTTGGAGGATTCACAGTTGGACAATTCTTACTCCCCGAGGATCTTGACGTGGGCCCGAATACAACCTACAACGCCTATGCAGAGGTCACAGAGATGTTCATCCATGACGGTAGTACCTCAGAGATGTATCCACTTGAGATTCGAGCGAATACAACCTTCGATTATGTTGCTCCAGAGTACTTGCGGAGTGGCGAGAATCCTCTTTATCTTGACTTCAAGACCCACTATTCTGCGGATTGGGATCGTGGGATTTTCAACAATCGAATCAAGTATGCTCCTGTTGCCTTTGAGGTCACTGGAGGACCATTTGGCGATCGTCAGAATCCTTCCACCTTCGATGGCGCAGGTCAGGGATTCCGTGCAGACCAAGGCGGTTATGTCTCGTTGACGTTTGTTCAGAACCAAGGTGCTCAGGGCGAATGGAAACAAGTTCGTTACAATGCATCTCTCAATAATGGTCCAGGTACAATCCCAGGTGGTTATGAAGAAATAATCTGGAACGGCTTCCTGAATAATCACGATGTTGTGAGTACGTATGAGTACACGAACACCACTCTCCCCAAGGGTAATTACGAGTTCAAGGGCGAAGTCAACATGTCATATGCTGGCCCTAACGAGTGGCCTTTCCCTTGGCTTGAGGGCGCTGAAACAGACACCTTTGTCATCAAATCAGTAGAGCGCATGTTCATTGGTTCACGAATTATCGTTCCTTCGCATAATCCCGTCTTCTTCTGGGATGCGCAGCAGTTTACTGGCGCATATTTCGGCGCTTGGCGCCCAATGTTCAGTGAGGCCGGCTTGGTTAATGCAGGATATGATACGGATATGAACAACCAAATTTCACCCTCGGAGTTTGCAGCAGTATCTTCCGGTCGTCAGTATTCGGTTCTTTGGAATGATAATCCAGCCGACCTTCCACTTGGTGATGCAACGGCAAACATCGATTCTCCATTGCGTGACTTCGTTACCACAAACAGTACTCATTGGTTTGTCTCGATGGTCAATGGTGCAGATTCGAATGTGCCCCCTTGTGGCCCAGTAGATCCATTGGATCAGACTAGTCCTATTCGTTGCGAAATCGTCCCCGAGATGAACACTGGCGAGACGTTCGGAACTATTGGCGACGTCAAGAATCGCACCTTGGTTCCATGGACAGATGGCGCCACAGTTCTCCAAGTTGATCTTGATCAGGACAGTGTTTTCGCTGGTAGTCGTGAGAGTGTTAACCCGAAGTATCCAGCTCTATCCGGAGGTCTTGCGGTTATGGATTTCAACTGGACATGGCGCACTGAATACCAGGCTCTGACCTATGGAGTTAAGGTTGACTTTGTCGATTCTAACTTCTTCTTTACCGGTAATCAGACCTACACTTTGTCGCCAACTGGCGCCCATGTGAATGTCTCAGTGGTAGGTACAACTGACTTCCAACTGAACACAGTCCCCGTTCTCTATCGTGGGATGAACACCACCCTTGAAGCACGTCTGATTGACAATTCACTCCAACCAGTTCCGTTCCAGCCCGTGAATTGGACTTGGTCTGCCAATGGCACTTCAGGTCTAGCTCAGACTGATGTGAATGGTGTGTTCAAGATCCCGTTGAATATCAGTCAGAATCACTTCCTCGGTAATTTCTCGATGACGTTCGGGTTCCCTGGGACACAACGTCTGAAGAGTTCAAGCGTAACTCAGGCACTTTGGGTTGTTAGTAGGACCTTCATCAACCTTGAAGCAACGACTTCAGGAGAACGGTCTAGTGGTGACGTTTGGTCTGTTTCGGCCCAAGTCACCGATGATAATCGGACACCATCAATCCGCGATCTAGGGCAAGCCCTCGATGGTATAGGTGAGAATGGTGGGCGAGTGTTACTGATTTTCGAAGGAACAGACTTCGATAATCGACAGCATAGGCGCATCATCTCCGAATTGACTCCTAATGCAGGATCGGTATACCACGAGATGCTATTGAATCCGCAGTTGCTGAAGGATGACCCTGAATCCTTCTTGCCAGATGGATTCGGACCAGTCAATGTAATTCTCCGATTCGAGGAGAATCTACCTCATGAGGGATGCGTCACTCTTGAGAACTGGATGCTTTCGATGCAGGGCGCATGGGATCCATGCACCTCGATTCCTAACAATGAGCACTTCCGTCGTGAACTACAGTACAATGTTGACGGATTCTACCTTCGTGGACGCACCACGCTAGATGTCGACGATCAGATTGTCTACACCAGCGAGGTCAATCCAGTTACTGGCGAAGTCGTCGAAAAGCCGATGACTGTCACAGGTCGTTTGACTGACGAACTTGGAGGGAACCTCTCTAATCGTGATATTCAGATTAGCTATCAGATGACAGGTTCTGCGGCTGATGTGCCACAATGCGAGGCGGGACGAACTGATAATGATGGATATTTCGAGATTGATTGCCCACTGAACGGCGTCTTTGCTGGACAGGCTCAGGTCACAGTCAGATACAATGCTGATTTGAACAACGATGGCTATCGCTTCAAGGATGCAACAGTCATCAAGAATTTCGCAGTATTCTCGAACAGCACTCTGAATGTCGAAGAGGTTGGTCCCTTCTTGACCGATGTTGATCGGTATGTCTTCGCTGGTAACGGGACCAGTATTCCTGTGCTCTATCTCAAGGAACCGTTCCATGTTCATGCAGCTCTCTACCAGAGTAATGGGAACATGCTTGGTGGACGTTGCCTCAACATCTACCTAAGTCCTGAGATTAACCCGCGACCAATCGCATCTGCAGTCACAGATGATGCAGATGGCCGTATTGAGTGGTATTCAGGAGATCCTGAGCAGAATCCAAGCCGTCGGGGTGTTGAACCGATTGGTGGACAAGGACTCGAAGGATTCCGAACTCTCCGTGTTGCCTACGAACCAAAGATGGAAGTCAGCGGTGGATGTGGACAAGAAGCGAATGCTGTAGTCAATGGTTCGCACATGGACATCACTGTACTCGTGCGTAGCCGTGTTGACATCATCTTGAAGGACACTTGGTCTAAGGCGGATGGCTATCAGCCAGACGAATGGATCAATGGTACTGTTCAGGTCATGCGTGATCGTCTTGATGTGCCGGTTTCCGGCGAACAAGTCATGTTCATCCGTGAATACTGGAATGGTACGGATTGGGTGCTTGAGAACATCGATTATCAGACAACACTTGACAACGGCGAAGCATCGTTCTCTTGGCAGTACACAGCACAAGATGTACCAGGTAGTGATGATAGCGCTGTAGGTGGAAAGTGGAGGATTCTTGTGCAGTTCAGGGACTCTCCTAACTTTGAGCAGACGTTCCTCAACAATACTCCGGAGATTGTCCTTGGCGACGAGCCAATGGGTGAACAGACAAGTGGCTTGTTCACAGCCCAAGTCATGCTTCCACTTCTGATTGCTCTACTTCTTGCAGCGGTGATTGGTGCTGTGATGTATCGTAATTACCAGGAACGTCGCCGTATCGAGATCCTCCGTGGTATCTTGACTGACTCCCTGATGTCGCTGCGTGCTTCTAACGAGTACATCCAAGCAATCTTCGATTGCTGGAAGCAACTGGTTTCCTTCTTCCGTAGTAAGGGAGCGATGAAGAAGGTCTACGAGACCACACGTGAGTTCGAGGATGCAGTAAATCGCATGCTTGGCGGAATCACTCCACCTCATGAGTTGGATGCATTCCTCAGCCTCTTCGAAGAAGCCCGATATTCGGATCACGAGATTGGCGCGGCTCAGCGCGATCGTGCTATCCAAACCTTACAGGCTGTGGTGAATAGCCTCACCTTAGCACTTGGAGAGATACAACTCGCGAGAGTTGTCGACGAAGGTAGCAGATACGAGAATCTGACTAAGGCCGGAGAATTCGTAGATGCTGATGGCCAGCTACGCCAGGCAGGCGTTGGCGAGGACGGCGCCGCAGACAACTTCTCCTTGTGATTCTCTGGAGTTCTGCGTTGAAGTTTGGGCCCACTAGGGAATAGCGGTAGCGCTCGTGACCGTAGGTCACGAAAATTATCATTTCACTGATATCTAAACTGGTGTAGAAAGTAAACTTGACTACGCTGGGTAGACCGGATATACTCAGGTAAACCGCAAATCAGCACTTAAAACGCAGTTTTTCCGACCTCTTTATATATGAAAATTGAAGAGAAAGTATCAATCCTTAATTGGAAAGTAGAGGCAGAAAATATGACTGAAACTGTTGATGGAAAAATGATGACGAACGAATTCCTGGGCTCACTTGCCGTTGTGTACTTCATGACGAGCATGGCAGTCGGGACTTCGGGAGTGACGAACGCAATGGCAGCGGGGCTTGTTCTCGCGGTGATGATGATGACGCTCTCGGGCGCTATGATTCTCCCGTGGATCACCCTTGGCCGAGTGATGAAGCAGGAGATGGACTGGCAGACTGGTGTGCTAGCTTGGCTCATGCAGATTCTAGGTGGAGTAGTCGCTTACTCGATTGACTGGTGGGTCATGAAGGGTCAGGGACACGATGCAATGGTTGAGGCGGCATTCACGTCGTACCTCTCGAACTTCTCTCTGGATGCTTCGGTTATCCTGATGACGTTCATCGGCGCATTCCTACTGATGATGGTCTGGTCTCGCCTCGGTGGCGGATGGGCAATGGGTATCTTTGCTTGGATGCTCATGTCCGGCGGTATCGATGTAGTCAGCGCTGGCGGTGTTGGTGGCATGATTGTCACGGCATCATATGGCACGGACGCAATCGTCCAGGTCCTCGGTATGATGATCCTCGGTGGAGTTGGAGCTGCAGCATGGCTCTACTTTGACGAGATGGTCCTCTCTGCAGAAGAGGAATGATCCACTCATAGCCATTGATGGCTGTGGAATTACTGTCCTTTGGACCCAATGACATGAGGTGAGATACGGCTTCGGCCGCTTCTCCCTCTAACCCTCGGGATGAGGGATTGGTGCATCGTGCCTTTCCTTCATCCCGGCCCCCTTTTTCTTAAACGCTCAATCAAGCGAATGAGTCATTTGACATCTATTCGTCCCCGATTTATGGGGCGCTGGATTTACCTTGGTCTTGCAATTGTATCGGAGGTTACCGCTACCGCTTCTCTGAAGGCTACAGAGGGATTCACTAATCTCATTCCATCCGTGATTGTCATCATTGGATATTGTTCTGCTTTTTATTTCATGTCTCTTACATTGGATACAATTCCAGTAGGAGTGGTTTACGCGATTTGGTCAGGTGCAGGTATAGTGGGGATTGCTATAGTATCCTACATTTTGTATGGGCAACGATTAGATCCTGGTGCAATTATTGGGATGGGCCTAATCATTGCAGGAATCCTCGTGATGAGGTTATTCAGTGATGCTTCATTCGAGTGATTCAAACATTTTATCATTCTATAAACTCGCCAATAAGATCTGGATATTGCGTATCAGAAGTGAATATTCTCAAAAGAATCACTAAACCAATTATTGCGAAGAAAACCATACCAAACCGCAGCATCAATTTAGGGTCATCTTCGCCTGACTTCCCATCATCCATTTTTATTCCAAATTGAGAATCCAGAATTAACTTATTGATGAGTCTAAATCATGTCGCCTTTGGCATCGAGAACTTCGACCGTAAGGCCCGCTTCATCGACTTGAGAGGTGATTTCGTTGTGTAGGGAGTCGCTGAACTCATCTAGGCTTGCGAGGATAGATCCAGAGTTTGGATCAACCAAGTCATCGATAAGGTGGTTCAACACACAGGAGACGCCGTAGGATTGTCCAGTGCGGAAAGCGTGATCGAGATCTCCAGGCTCAGCCCCTTCTGCTTTAGCTCGAAGGGTGACAGCTTGGACGTATGCAGAAAGTGCCCCATAAAGCGAAGTCATTGCAGCCGAGACCTCTTCTGATGAGCCTAGAAGTGCTTGGACTTCAGCCATTGCTGCCTCCTCACATTGTTTCAGTAGCCGATGGGTGGCCACTACATCGGTTGTATCGCCAGTCATCGCCTCGGTCATCAGGTCCATCCAGTTGCTCATGGTGCGCACAGGGAGGGTCGGACGAATGAATCATTCCCCCCTTTTCTGATACTCATCCCTTGGAGCCGTCTTCCATTTTCGCTCAAAGGGTTCATATCGGAAGGGTCGGTCGCCGGAATCCCCAATACATCGAGGGAGTCACATGGCAAGACAAAACACGAAGACCAATGAGGGCCTGGTGGAGCTCATCTCCGACCTAAAGGCCCAGACTCGGTCCACTGGTGCTGCGCTGTGGCGAGATGTTGCGAATCGACTCGAAAGAAGTCGTAAGAACTGGGCCGAGCCCAATCTGAGCCGTTTGGAGCGGCACATGCCTGAGGATGCAACCGTCCTCGTGCCTGGCAAGCTCCTTGGTAGTGGATTGGTTTCAGGCAAACGCACCGTCGCCGCATACAGCGTGAGCAGTGGTGCTCGAGTCAAGATTGAACAGGCAGGCGGACGCGTAATCACAATCCGTGAGCTGATGAACGAGAACCCTAAGGGAACGGGGGTGCTAATCCTTGGCTGAGACAACGTTTGTCTACGATGCATCTGACAAGGTGCTTGGCCGACTGGCCAGTCATGTTGCGAACCAGTTACTCTCTACTGCAAAGGCCGGTGATGGTGCTCGCGTCATTATTGTCAACGCCGAGAAGGCAGTTGTAAGCGGTAAGAAAACGGAAGTATTCCGCGACTACAAATCCAAGCGTGAACTCAATCACCCTCGCAAGGGTCCGTTTTTCCCACGTATGCCCGACAAGATCCTAAAGAGAACAGTCCGCGGTATGCTACCTTACCAGAAGTCACGTTCAGGGCGAATCGCTCTACGCAATCTTCGCGTAGAAATTGGTACACCCAGTAACCTCAAAGGTGACCTTCCTGACGGCCACGAGTGGGGCGACACTTCGAAGTTCGACCGTGGTCTTCCAAACAGTTTTGTTCGTTTGGAGGACATCTCAGAGTCACTTGGTGCGGATATCACACGTTTCGGAGGTGAGGCATGATGGCGGCTCGTAGCAAGAAGAAGATCTCAGTCGAATCTAGCGGTAAGCGTAAGACTGCGATTGCTCGCGCTAGTGTCAAGAAAGGCAAGGGCCGAGTTCGAGTCAATGGTAGCCCTATCGAGATTATGCAGCCAGATATGGCTCGCATGAAGGCCATGGAACCACTCGCTATTGCTGATGCTATGGGTCGCCTTGCAAAGGCTGACATCAACATCTCAGTTGAAGGAGGTGGAACGATGGGTCAGGTTGATGCAATTCGTACTGCTATTGCTCGCGGCCTCGTGTTTTGGAACGACGGCGCTGCTGGCGAAGACGATGAACTCCGCGATGAGTATCTGCGTTTTGACCGTAGCCTACTCGTAAACGATCCCCGGCGCAAGGAGCCCAAGCATCAAATGGGCCGCGGTGCTCGCAAGAAGAAGCAGAAGTCCTACAGGTGATTCAAGATGCTCATTCCAGTTCGATGTTTTAGTTGTGGTAAGGTCATCGGTCACCTTTGGGACCGCTATGTGGAGCGCATGGAAGCAGGTGAAGACGCAGGAGACATACTCTCTGATCTCAAAGTCGAGCGTTACTGCTGCCGCCGGATGTTTGTATCTCACGTGGATTTGATTGACGATATCGCGCCATTCAGCACCACGCGGGAGATTTGATCCGAGTTCATCTCGGAACCACGGGTCCGTGGGTTAGCTTGGTCTATACTTGGCGGCTGGGGGCCGTCAGACCCCGGTTCAAATCCGGGCGGACCCACCAATCTTGACCTGACGGTTCAACGGCATGGATAAGAGAGAGGCCATCCATCCTGCATCTATGAGGCGGCTCACCTCCATTGTCCTAGGACTTCTTTTCCTAGGCTTATCCGCCGCACCAATACTGAGTGTCACAGCATCCCAGACTATCTCATCAAACACGGTTTGGTCTGGTTCCCACGTTGTGGATCAAGCGGTTACAGTTGCTCCAGGTGCAACATTGACCATTGCTGCAGGTGCTGAAATCGATGTGACTGAAGACGTCACAATCACTATTCAAGGAAATCTAGTAATTGAAGGGACAGAGAATAATCCATCCGAAATCTATGGAACTTTTCGTTATCCAACTAGTGACCGTCCAGTATGGCAGGGCTTCCATATAGATTCGAGCGGGTCTGCGATAATTGGCCAATCTACAATCACACACTCGCGTGGGGGATTCGACGTGTCCGGTGATTTGTCCATTACCTCAGGGATGAGTCCCCTCGTTGAAGGTGCTCAGATAGGTTACCGTATCGATGGAGGCTCCCTGTCAGTCCCTTCGGATTCGAGTTTACACTGCTCAGATTCAGCGATTGCTTGTTTGAGCCTTGCTTCAACTTCGGTCAATGTCCCTCTTGTTGAGGCCGTAAACTCCTCCGCCATCATATTGTTGAATCCAGGTGGTAATCTAACGGCCTTGGAACTAATTGGAGACGATATTGGCATAGGAGTTCAGATTCACGGTGGTGCAAACCTCTCAGTAACTAATCTCAATTTGACTGATGCGAATGTAGGCGTATCACAGACTGGAGCTGCAGATACGTGGATTGGCTCTATTCACTTAACCGGCGAGAACGGCATCGTCGTTGATTGGGCGTCATCTTCTGGAGGTGTTATTGACAACATCGCGACCACATCTGGAGGTACGGTGCGGGAAGCAATTCACGCTGAGGGCGTGATTGATGGCTTCGTTGCCAATGTAACAGTAGCAGGGTCTGGAACACACCCTGCTCTTCATCTTGGCGTGGATGGCACGATTAACATCTATTCCTTCACTGGAACCGGATTTGCGGAAGGTGTCATGCTCCGAGGTTCGGGAACTGCTAACCTCGATGGAGTGGATCTTTCGGTATCAGATCGATTAATCGACACGATAGGGGCTGCAACACTTCATCTCAGTAATTCAGATTGGGTTACGGCTGGTAAGTTTGGAACTCTTGCCAGTACATCATCGATTTTGATTGGAGTAAATATGACAGGGACATCTACTGTAGAGGACGGTTTGGAACTCATTACTGGTAACCATCAGCTAGAGGATGTGCTTCTAGAACGACCATACATTGCATCAGATCGTGTATCTACGGGCCTTCGTTGCATATGGTCTGAATCAGACCTTACATCTGTTCAGTTGATTGGATGGTACCGTGGAGCGGTTCTCGAACAGGATGCACATGTTACAGCCCAGAGTCTCAATATCTCTGGAGGAGGCCGGGATGGAGGTGCATCAGTTGTGGTTGACGGAGGATCCTTCCAAGCGACATCTCTTCACACGGAGGATGCCGATCATGGAATTGAGGTTCTGAATGGTACTTCTCTCTGGGATGATGGCCCATCTGTTCACATCGATCAATGGACGGCGGCCGATCATCGTGACATTACCTTATTGATGTCAGATGAAACCTCTGTCACGGTACGAAATCTTCCGACATTCCAGACAACTTCTGCGTACGATGCATTTGGTGACGGATATCTTCTCTGGGGCGGCCCAAGTTCGGGACGAGTATCTGTATCGGGATCCCATCATCTGATTGAGCATGGCCTTACTGTCCAGGACCTCGGTGGGCAGGTTGTGTTTGGTGCAGAGGTTGAGAGCCTCGGTTTCAATACGACCTCAGCCATTGATGGTTCAGTCACACTCCCCATTTTTGAGACGGGTCATACGACGGTTACGGCAACTAGTGGAGGGATTGGAACAACACAGATGACCGATTCCAGTTCAGGTATCATTCAGATTCCTTTGCTACCCACTAGTGGTGATTGGAGAATCACCACAGGTAACACCGCCGTACTCCAAGGTGGAAACTTCACTATACCTGGTGATCTAATCATTGAGTCCGGGGCTGCTTTGCATCTAGTACGTGCCACCTTGATGTTGAATTCGAACGCATTCTATACCTCAGAAGGAGGACAACTATTCGGAGCGGAAGGGTCGATTACCGGTGGAACTGGTAGTCACGGTTCTGTATTTTCTCCACTTGCTTACAGCGGCGATCTTACTGTGGATCAGCCAGTTGAAGTCAATTGTACAGAGAATGCAACAGCCGATGGAAACTTCCTCTCGACACTTACAATCGGATCTGGTTGCACTCTTACAGTTCATGGTTCAGTTAACGGAGATGTGATTTTGTCCACCGGCGCGAGTGTTCTCGTGGAGTCACCGATTCGTGTAAGGATTCTCGACCGAGGCTTTCCTGTTGAAGGGGCGACGGTGATTGTTGGCGCCCTTCAGATGAACACTGCTAGTGATGGAACAGCTGAGGGCAGCGTAGTATCTGCGAGATATGAGGAAATTGAGAGTGTAATTACAGGCACGGTGACAATCGTTGTTCGACAACAAGGTATCGAATCTCTTCGTTCATGGGATACATCGAGTCCATTCGATGAGGATATTAGCGTTTCAACTCTTGATGCAGGAACCCTTACTGGATGGACTCGTATCGAACCTCAGTTCTCACCAGTCCATCTTCTCGGAGATCTTGTTGTCCCTGCTGGTGTGACGTTGCAGATCTTACCCCAAGCATCTCTCCGAATCGGCTCTTCCATGACTGTGGACATTCAAGGTAATCTGGATGCAGAGGATGCTACAATTACAGGCTATGATTGGCTATCTCTGCGCATCTCTGGCGATGCTATGATTCGTGGAACCCAGGTTACTGGTGGACCAATCGATGTTGCCTCAGATGGTGTGTTAACAGTCATCGATTCGTTACTGAACGCGGCTCCAATTGATTCGACGGGATCCTCTCAAGTGATTGTTCAGTCATCTCGCTTGCTGGGATCCTCAACCTGCCTTTCGGGTATGGATCAGAGTGTGCTTAATGTTCAGGATACTACTTTTGAATCGTGTCACCAGCAAGGGATTCTTGCTTTCGGATCCATCGTCGAATTTACCGATATTACCTTGGCACCTGGTAATGGACGAGGTATCTGGTTACAATCTGCAAATGGAAATGTGACGAATCTTGAATCGACTGAACATACAGGTAAGGCAGCGCTTTTACTCGAAGATGTTGGTGATTTACGTGTTCGAGGAGGCACGTTCAATGCTAGTCTTGAACCAGCATTAATCTCACAATACACCGACTCTCTCGATATTGTCGGAGGTAACATAATCGCGAGTACCGGAGTAATGTTAGAGGAATCTTCAGGCATTATGGAATCGATGAGTTTCGATGGAGGTGGCACAGGTGCCGTCGGCCTCCGTGTTGATGGTTCGACTTCACGTCTGTTGACTCTACGAAACCTCTCTTTCCACGGATGGGCGCATGGAATCGAATTGATTGGTGACAAGGATGACCTAGAGAATCCAGCCGTTAGAATCGAGGAATGTAATATTGATACTATTGAATCAATCAGTAGTGTTAGCCTACCGTTCCTCGCGACATCAACAACTCTAACTGGTTCTGTGAATGTCTCCACGACTGCCTTTTCTTTCGAAGCAGCCTTGATTTCATCTATGCCTGCAGGTGGAATTGAAGTAATTGACCCTGCAACAGTACGTATTGCTGAAGAACGCCGAATTATCCTTCAGGATCAATCTGGTAATGCACTTGATTCAGGTCTTATCGAGTATTATCTCCCAGAGTTCCATAGTTCATTACCAGCACAATCTGCCATTGTTGAGAATGGTGATTCAATTATCCTCTATCATCGAGTCATGACTCAAGATTTCGATCTCACATATCCGCAGGTTCAACTTGATTCCACTGCCGGGGGTTACCTTTCTGAAATCAATTCAGTGGAGGTTGGGGATGGGATGTCATCGGACATTGTGATACAGATGGATACTAACACCGTCCCGACAATTACGATTACTCAACCAGTTAATGACCAAGTCACATATCTTGGAGACGCACTACTTATCGAAGTGCAGGTAACAGATCCTGATGTTATACAAGCAAGTGCATTGATGGTCACATATGAGATATCGGAGGAAGGAAGTTCAGATTCTCAGCAAATTGGAAGTGAAACAGGATTCGCTCATCCATATGCCATCCTATCTAACACGGTTTACCCAACCGAGTTAGGCACCTATGTCCTTACCGTGTCGGTCAGGGATCCTGCAGGGGGCGTCGCTACAGACTCAATCATTTTCCAAGTATGGCCACAGGATAACGACAATGATTTCATCGATACGTGTCAGACTACTGGGGATTATGCCTGGTATGATCCTGTGGAAGAGGTCCGTTGTGGACCAGATGAGTATGATGAGGACGACGATAACGATGGAATGCGCGACACACTCGATTCCTTCCCGAATGACCCCTGTGCTTGGCAGGACACTGATCAGGACGGAAATCCCGATGAAATCGTCGACTCTTGCACTACAGATCTTATCGCGGATGATGATGATGATGATGACGGAATTTTGGATCAAGATGATTCTGACCCGAAGGTTCCCTTGACGGTGTCTGAAAGCACATCAGAAGATCCTCTCATTGTGACTTTACTATCTCCAGGAGTGATTCTACCTCTTCTCGTAGTTGTGGTTGCTACTGCATTACTTGCCCGCCAGCGGCGAAATTCCGATGGTTAGGTGATGTGTTGAGCGAGATTTTCGAGACATTCGATGATACTACTTCGATCGTTGGCTTTGGAGCTATTGCCTTGGTCTCAATAATCGTTGTAATCGACACATTCCGTTATTTCATGATGGAACGAGAGGTCCCTCGTCTTGGAGCACTTCCAAATGGGGGTTGGGCATGGTCTACCACTATTCGGTACGAATATGAGCGAAATTGGGCAAATGTGATCACTCTTATTGTGATGGGTTTGATGCCTTTACTCCTCAATCCTATTCTCGATATTCCGCCATTGCAATTATTCCTCTTCCCTCTAGCTTTGTTTGGAATGCTTCTCCTCCAAATTTTCCCGAAACGGTATGCAGTAACGCGGGATCTACTATCTGCAGATGGTTTCACTTTCGAATGGGATCGAGTTGTCTGGAGAGGTTGGGAAGGTGGCCGTCGAATTGTGCTTCAGCGCACTGGATGGTGGTTGTTCGCCCCCTTACCTCTCGGGGGCTCCCCAGATGACCTTGAGCAGGCTGCTCTTCGGATTGAAGCTGCAGTCACTAATCGATGGGAGGAAATCATCGAACTCCTACAAGAAGAGGAATGAACTCCTCTCGCAATCATCAAAGACGGACCAGAGAAGCCTATTCCATGGCTGACTACCCCGACAACGAACCAATCCTCTCCTATGCCCCCGGTAGTGTGGAGCGAGTTGAACTACAGGAGGAGATGGATCGACAGATGTGTGAGGTAGTGGAAATACCCTGTATCATCAATGGAGTTGAGATTTTTACAGGGAACACAATGCCTCAAGTTATTCCTCACAAGCATGGCCATGTTCTCGCTAATGTACATCTTGCTGGACCGGAAGAGATGGAAGCGGCTTGCGATACTGCTGTTAATGCGCAGAAGGATTGGATTGCGATAGGCCTCGAGGCACGATGTGCTATTTTCGAGCGTGCCGCTGACCTACTTGCAACAACATGGCGGGCGAAAGCAAACGCTTCCACCATGCTGAATCAATCAAAGACAGCATTCCAAGCAGAGATTGATGCAGTTTGTGAACTTGTGGACTTTTGGAGATTCAACGCTTACTATGCTCGTCAATTCCATGACGAATTCCAACCACTCCATTCTCCTGAGGGCGTAATTAATTCAACAGAGATACGACCTCTTGAGGGCTTTGTTCTTGCAATCACCCCTTTCAATTTCACAAGCATC
>CESM01136657.1_pt1 | contig 15008 bp, 22 predicted proteins | sample 361421 | NCBI WGS metagenome assembly CESM01 (sample SAMEA2622219, study PRJEB7988) | marine metagenome | isolation source: saline water (ENVO:00002010), including | reverse complement strand
GAGTTATTCACAAAATAATTGTTGTTTCGGTGATATTTTTCAACCTAGAGATCCACGATTAAATGATAAAAAATTTAAACAAAAGGCTAGCACCAAGACTATAGATCGAAAGATTTTGGCTGTTACCAAAGAACAAGCTGAAAATCAAACTACAAAAGCTAATAATAATTGTCCTAGTAATTTACAGATAACTAATACAGGGGGACCAGGTAATAAAGTTCCAGTCCAATCTAATAATAATGTTTGTATGATGTCCGGTAATGTTAACGGATTAAGAAATAAAAGACGATTATTTGATACTAAAAAAGGTATTGATAAAAAACATAATAGTTATGACCGATATTTAGCTCGTAAAAAAGGTTGGGTTTTACGCAATCAATTATGCTAATTTCTTTATATAAAATACATAACCCATCGGTTTTGATGTAACATAACAATAATCTCCATCATTCTCTTTTAGTTTTTTTGATATTGTCGATGCGTCTACTAATATATCCGCTTGTATCCTTCTTAATGATTGATATACATCCACGCTTGTATCCGCTTTTATTACTAGATAATGATTTTTTTTTATAAATTGTTCCATATTTTTAGTTTCTGTTATAAATTCTCCGTGCGTGTCAAAAGGCATATTAATATAAATTTATAAACTCTTTTTATATTAATTTATTTATTAATGTTCACCACCTTCAGGTGCATTAAAATAGTATGCTGATATTAAAGTAAACCAAAACAAATTTACTATATTTTTACTATGTGTCAATATATGAAAAAATACCGCAAATAAAGCGTGCAGAATACTTAATGTTATTGTCCTATTCTCTTTAAATATTGTAAATATTACCGCAACTAGTAATGTACTATTTCTTAGTGGGATACTATTTAATTTTAATTCATGTAAAATACCTTTCAAATCTCCTTGAAAATACATCTTCAAAAACAAACACAATAATAATACTGCCGTTATTACATCATGGTGCTTACCATCTGGACCGTAAATTTTCTCAATCAATTTTTCTTCTTTTATAATTTTTTTTTGTAGTTCTTCAATCCCCAAATCCAACATTATATATATAATTGTTATTTAAAAATTTTATTCTTAATATATTAGAATGATGAATGAACTTTTAGATAATTTTTTTAGAGGGTCTATTTCTTCTGCTATTTCTAAAACTTTAACAGCACCTATCGAGTTATGGAGAATACAAAGACAGAATCCTTTTATTCCAAATTCAACTTTAAAAGATGTTATTAAAAAGGAAGGTATTAGACATTTATGGAAAGGAAATTATGTTAATCTTGTAAAAGGCACACCTCAATACACCTTAAATTATATGATTTTTAAAGAAATCAATAAATCTTACGAAAATAAACTTATTTCTGGTGCCGCGTCTGGTTGTATTAGCATGTCTCTTATTTATCCTCTTGAAACAACCAGAAGTTATTTATCTTTACAAATGAATAAAAATAAATATAAGGGTATAACTCACGTTCTTAGAAAGACACCTATAAGAAGATTATATGGAGGACTTGGAACTAGCATAATAGGATTCGGAAGTTTTAGTGGTTTCTTGTTTTACTTTCAAGATAAAGTTAAAAAACATAATACACACTATCCTTTTCTAAATGGTGGTTTAGCTAGTATTATGGCTTTAACAATAACTTATCCTACAGATTTATTAAGAAGGAGATTACAATTACAAGGTTATGATCCAACTGTTCCAAAATATAATGGGTTTACCGATGCTATCAAAAAAATTTATTATACCGAAGGTGGTATTCCTGCTTTCTATAGAGGACTACACGCAAATTATGTTAAAAGCTTCGCACAATGGTCTATCTATTTCTATATTATTGATAATATGAAGATGCGATAAAATCTATACTATATATAAATGAGAAGATACAGAAGAAAAAATACAAAGAAAAAGAAGAGAAGACTTAGAAGAAAAAGAACACGTAGAAAAAGAGGTGGGTGGTGCACGGATGGAACTAAACTGGCTTTGACGACATGCAAGAGGATGCTCAACGAATGTTGTCCACATGGAGACGAGAGGGTAGAAAAATTGTTTGATGAGATGGACGAAGTAATAGAGAAATTGCAAGCTGATGAGGGTGAAATAATACTTGCATTAATGGCACGTAAAGATGAAAAATTCATAAAAGGGCTTATTAAAAATGAAAAAATATCAAAAAATTTTAGAGAGGCACTTAAAGATATTAAATTTTAATCCTCCTCATTAATTTCATATAAAGTTTCCATAGGTTTATATGACTTATATAGCATCTTATCTTTCCCTGTTTCCGGTAACATCATTTCTGGTTCATATTCTTCTATTTCTAATTCAACTCTTTCATATCCATCCTTTTTTTTCATTTTTTCACACAAATCTTTACATTTATTAGTCACATCATATTGTTCATTTATTATATCATAACCAAATAATCCCATATGTCCACAACAATAACAACCCCAAAATAATAATACACAGTCGCAGAAAGGATTCATTTTATTATTATTTAAAAACAATTTATTTTTAAATAAGTATAATAATGCCAATAAAAAGAAAGAGTAGAACTCTATCTTTGGTGGGTTGTGAAATGTTTAAACCTGTAAATATGTTTTCGCCTACTAATAAACTAAATAAAATGAATAGTTGGAGTGATACAACACCACCACCCTCACCATCAAATCAAAACAGAAGAGCAAGTACAGGGTGTTTGGGTTATAGAAATTTTAATCTGAAAAAAGTGTTTTATGATTTTATGACAACCGATTTTGATAAAAAGTTAGAAGAAAATTCATTAACGATGAGAAAAGCAGCGAAAAAACTTATTAGTTATCTTTATAATAAAGAACATTCTATACCTTATTATACCAATAATGCTGTAACGAATCTAGTTATTTTAATATTAAGTGATGGTGAAAAATACTTAACAAAACAAAAAGTAAAACATAATATTCATTTTTATTTAAAACTAGCAGAAAAAGCTATGAAAGAAAAAGATCACCAAACTGCTATTTTGATAAAAACAGCGTTATTAAATCATAATATTACCCGTTTAAAAATACAATTAAATAAAGGTGACCAAAAAATTGCGGATGAATTACATTATAATTATGGAGGTTTTAGAGATTGTCACGCTAAACATATACGACACTTCTTTGACAAATACGAAATGATAAATAGAGATTGGGAAGAAAAAGGTATTGACGAGGAATGGATACCTTCTGCCATGGTGCTACATATGCACACAAATAGAAATAAAACTTACACAAAAGCATTCACGCGTATAGGAAAATATCCAAAAGATTTGATTAAAAAGAATGATAAATTGATTAAATTACAAAAAGAATACTATAAAGCTTTCTTTCTTAAAAAAGAAGCCAAGCTAACTAAAATTTATGATACAAAACCTGAAGATCTTGATATTGTGAAAGAAATAAACAAAGAAAAGGAAAAGGCCAACTTGACACAAACCTTATTTAACTTATCTTGTAATGTAAAAAAAGTATCAGCTAATGCAAAGAAAAATTGGGAAAACGCAAAGAAAAAATCAAATATGCTTATATGGTGCAATTAACAATCAAACCAATCTTTCACTATATCACAAGTATCTTTCTTACCATTATTCATTTCATACCCCCATAATAATATCTTTAATAACATAATAATAATAAAGACTATTATAGCATTTTGTGCTAATTCTATATTTTTTTTCTGTTTTACATCAATTAGTATTATAACAAATAGTAAAACAAACATTAAATTTATATATATATGCATCTTTGGGTCCATTATATATAAAATTGAATATAAAAATATTCCACATCCTTAAAACAATCCATGAAACAAACTGATATTGATTTCATTATGTCAATTCAAGACATAGGAACATCTAAATTCAATACCCAAACATACAAAGAAAATATCAAATGGAAAAAAGAAAATAACAAAAGTAATTATACTATTACAACATTAATGACCCCGATATGTGATAGAATCCCCACAGATAAAGGTGTATTTATTTTGGAAATGAATAACGAAACGAATCAAATAGAAGGTATTGGTATAGTAAGAAATTTTCCTGTAAGATGTGAAGATCATGGTGTCAAAATATATGATAATGATTATTTCAATTCCTATATTTATCATGGTAAATTTCATATTTCAAGGAAAAAAATATTAAAAAGAGATGATTGGAAAGTATTAAAGTATTTGGAACATTTAGTTTTTAAAGGAAGTAAGCATTTAAAAAGAGGTTGGAATCATAGTTGTTTCTCATTAAAAAAAGAAAGAATATCATCCACACCACCATTTAAAGAATTCGTATCTAATAAATCTGGTAATTGGTATTGGAAAAATAAAAAGAAAGATATTAGAAGATGTTCCGTCTGTCATCGTAAAAAAGATGAAAAGCATCGTCAACTATTGATGGAAATAAATAAAAATAAAAATAAAATACCAAAAACTTGTAATCTAACGCCTATATTCTCTTTTAAAAAATATAGATGCGATAGTTGTGGGGAAATTAAAAGAGGACATATTTGTCCCAACATTAAAAAAGATGTAAATAATTATAAAATAGTATTTACATTTTTAAGAAATTTATTTATAAAATAGTAAGTATTTAATACCTTCTTCTCCTATCAATCATACCAAGTCTATATACCTTATAAGCTTTTTCAATAGATTTATGCCTTTTGGGAATTATATAGCCTTCTCTTAGAGCGCGTGGAATTGAATAATCGAAATTATCGCTTCTAGGACCACTTTTTTTATCACCTGTTATACGGTCGAATAAATGTTCTATACCACCTACTTCTTCAGAACGTTTCTTTATTTCACCTTCATATTTAATAGTTTCATATGATGCATAACCATCTCTTTTAATATATGGCACTACTTGTTTGTATGTTTTACTTATTTTCAATAGTTCAGTATTAGCATATTTTCTAACATTCTCCATCCTTTCTGCCTGTTCTCGTAATAATTTAAAACAATACGAGCCTTTGATAAATTTGTCAGCGGGATGGGCTATGTCACCACCAAGAAGATCATAAATTGCTCTTATACAATCTCTCATAACACCATTAAATACTTCAAATATATCTAAAATTGCTCTTTGTTTTTTCTGTTTTCTATCCTTTTTTATCAATTTAGTTTTAAAATACTGCTCTGTCAATTCTTTCAATATATATTGAACTCTATCCAATTCATTATCATTATTTTGTCTATTAACATTTCGTCTTAAACGATCCAATTCTACATTTTGAAAATGAGTGGCAGCCCGATGTTTTTTTTGAAGATAGTCCATTAACCTATACGTATCTAAAGCCATTTTTGACGCTTTCAATTCAAGTCTTACGTTGCCTGTAGGGTTATTGTCCATATCTACTAATTGTGTAACATCAAAACATTTCCAAGGAATATGTTCCTGTCTTTCAGGATTTCTTCCTGTTCTTATAGTAACGCCCGACTCTTTCATTAATTTCACAGTTTCTTTACTAACCTCTCGTCGCACTCCTAAATGCCAAAGATTACTAGATTCTCCGTATGAATGAACACCACTTCCCGCTAAATAACCTTGCATTATCCTACCATTTCTTATACAATCATCTGTATAATTATGTCCTTCCCAACCTGGAATGTATAGTTTTTGTAATCTATGAAGATAATTACCCCACGCTGGTACTCCTCCACAGGCAATAGCACCTGGATTTGGACGAGCGCCACCATTTTTTCTCTGCCATTCATAAAAATGTGGATTATGAATTGTTCCATTGACTTTTAAACCTGTTTTCCAAGAAAACGCTACTTTACACTGTGTACACCACATCTGATCACATCCTGATATTTTATATATAGCAGCTGAACAAGACGGACACGGTTTTGTTTCCTTCTTCAATAATTGCGCACTTGCCAAAACATCAGGATTACAAACATGTTCTACTTCTTTATCTTTTCCAATAACTTCCATACAATCTTTACAAGTCCAGGTTTCACAAACACCACACTTCCATTGCGATGATAAGAAACCAGCACAACCATTAACTGGACAGGCACGATGAAAGCTTCTCTTTTTCTGTTCCATTTCTTCTTTTGACGAACCATCAACATTTCCATTCTGTATATTGTATTTCAACGTTTCATGCATTCGTTTAAGATTATTAAATACTCGTCTAGCTTCCTCCATCTGTGCTGCCATTTTCGTTTCTTCTTCTTGCATTTTCCTTATCTTAATTACTCTTTCAACAGCAGGCATAGTCTCTGGCATCCTAGCTTTCTCTATTTCCCATAATAAATCCTTAGTATGGTTTCTATATATCCCATGCATAAATCCTCCTAAAATTTCAGTACAAAATGCGTCTGTCCAACCCATTTTACACTTCATACAATGAGGGTCCTTTTTACTTAATAGATAATTTTTTACACAACAAGCACAAGCTACCAAGTTACATTTTTTACAATGTATTGGTTTTCTTACTTGTTTTGTAAATGTTTCGCAACATATGTCACATTCGGTTGGCATTTTTGAATTCATGATTATTTTAATATACTATTATATCATAATATCAAATCAAATCAATTTTATTACTTCGAAATGAGCACTAAAAAAAAAGCACCTGGAATATAAAATTGATTTAAATAATATACGTGATCGTATTCTAAAAATAATCATGAGTTCTAAAACAAATTTCGAATTGGCTTACGCACCACATACACGTAACTACGTTATGTATTTACATACCGACCATAGGATGAGTGGTCCTGTGAGAATGTGTTGTCCTCAGGTTTTCAATAAAGATGGTGAGTTTGATTTAAATGCTAGTGAATGGGGTAAACAACAACAGCAATTAAAAGAAGATTTACATAAAATAGTCACCGGGAAAAATTTAGATGATAATGACCTAAAAAGAAAATTTGAAGTATTAGGCATTACAGATCCATGGAGCTTTAAAGGTTTCTTCGCTAAAGGGATAGGTCTTGGTTATCCATACCTAGCACGCGGATTATTAAAAGATCATAATGGGTTATTAATGGATAATATTTGTGGAACTGAAGGTAATGAAATGATTTGTTTTGTAAAAGCTGCTGGTCAAGTAGCATTTGTTGAAAAGTATCTAGCAACTCAAAATAAATCAAAACCTAAAATTGTAAGGATAGTTATCTCATCCCAAGTTTCAAAAGATACTATAGCTGTTCATCCATATCGTAAAAACGATTTCAAATATATACCTTCTTATTATAGAGAAGATAAAGGTGTTCATAGATTGCCTGCTATTATTGATTTTCCTGAGAACTATAGAAAATTACAACCTGTTGTTCCTGACGCTCATATTCCTACCATGGAAGAATTAAAGAAAGCTGCTGAAGATTTAACTGGAGAAAAAGCGAATGTTAGCGAAATGAATGGTCCAGATAAATAATTGATAGTTAGATATCATACGATCAATTATTTGGTACACATATTATATAATAATCTATTCACTAAATATCCAAGCAACATTTGTATTGATAACATAACTAGATGAATACAATATTGTTGCTTTTTCTTATCCATTAAACATGGAATAACGCCAAATGCGGCAAATACAGCTCCAGCTAGTGCTACTAGACCAGCTATATAAAAATAAATACAATACATAGAGTCTAAAGGTCCCATCAAATTATCTAATACTTCCATTATATAATTTATTAAGAAAAATATTATATAATAAATATAGGATTTATATATATATATGTCTGATAAAGAAGGTCCTGATATGACTGATTTTGACGTTGATAATTATCAAGCAGAAGAATTACTTGCTATTATGGGCGTTTTACATGATATTAAATTAACAAAAGATGATATTATACAAATAACACAAAAATATATAGATAAGTATGATAAAAATGCTATTTTTAAAAAATTTTTCTTTGACGTTAGAAAAAAATTATTAGCAGATAAAGATAACTTAACAAGAGAAGGACTTTTTTATGACGGAGTTGGTGCAAAAAAAAGAGATGAAATTATCGTAGGTGATAGATATTCCGGTAAAATCAAAAATTTAGACGATAGACAAAACGTTATTGCTGAATTAAGAATGCCTTCTGCTTATTCCCATCAACAGTTTTATAAACAAGGAACTACTAATCCTACTGCTATACAATTCATTACAAGAACAATCAATTTCGATAGTGCATATAGAACTATTTTAGATCCTTCTTCTGTGTCTTGTCCTTCCGTTGGTCCCAACTCCAATAAAAAACTACAAAGCTCAACTAATTATACTATCAATTTAAATCAACCCCTTAAAAAATCTATGGAAATCACATTAATAAGTGCTGAAATTCCTTATTCTTGGTGGGTTTTTAATGAAGAATATGGAACTAATTATTTTTGTACGAATATTGAAGATGGTGTTCCAAAAATTATACCTGCTGGTAATTATAAAACACCCGATCAAATTGTAACAGCTCTTAATGCGGTTGACCCAAGTCTTAATTTAGTTTTTTCATATGACCCGCTTAAACATAAGATATCTGTTAAAAATAACAATATATTTAATGTTAAAATTCAATGGTATAGACCTTCTGCTTCTATTTCCCTATGCGTTGAAGGTGGTGGTGTGGGACAAAAAATTGATTACAATCTTGGTTATTTATTAGGATTTCGTCTAACCGAATATATCATTCAACCTACACAAACTGCTACAGGAGAAGCATTACTTGATTTATTGGGACCTAGATATTTTTTATTATCTCTTGATGATTTTCAAAACAGTAAACCAAACCAAGACCTGGTTACTATGACCAGTAATAAAGCTAATTTCACATTACCTAGTTATTATAATAAACAAACTATGCATATGGATTTAAATGACCCTTGTCTTCCACAATGGAATTTGCCTGAACAAGGTTGTCGAGCTAGACCTGTCAATCGTGATTTAAGTTCTAATTTAACTGCCAAACAGCTTTATACTGTTGAACAACTTAAATTAGCTATGAGTGGTAAACCAGCTGATAGATATACTAGTCCTGCTTCTACTGATGTTCTTAATCGTATCCCTATTCCAAATGGACCTATAACTAATTTTGGTACTTTTATATATACAAATCCAAGACCGGATTTAACTAAAAGAATATATTTTGGTCCTGTTAATTTATCCGCTTTCCGCGTAAGACTTTTAAACGATAAAGGTTATATTGTTAATCTTAACAATATGGATTGGTCTTTTTCTTTACAGGTTCGTATGTTATATCAATATTAAACTATAGAACAACACGATTTAAAAAAATTATCTCTATGGGTTACTGTCATTTCTATTCTCTCTTTCAATATATTACTCTGAACACCCGCTACTTTTGATTCACCATCCCAATTATTAAATATATTATTCCCTACAAAATATAATAAACCAGCTGTATTATCATTATTCTTTGCACTCATTTCCCAATACATACAACCATTATCATTCGCCCATCCCTCACCTTCTTCATAAGTATATTCTCTTTTTAAATCCGTTTTATTACCTATTATAACTGGCATTCCAACAGTATTTGGACTTTTTAATGTATTATATTCTTTTAACCATTTAGCCGCGTCATTCAAGGCATCACTATCAGATACATCTATCACAATACAGGCACACGCCACACCTCTATAATATGTACGAATAATACTATGAAAATTTTCTTGTCCTGCCGTATCCCATATATGGAATTTTACTTTCTTACCGTGTGTAATATTTGCATGTAAGGATGTAAAATCCAATCCTATCGTTGGTTCCGCTTTATATTTAAATCCTTTCTCTCTTAGACGACGAACAATACTTGTCTTTCCCACACCTTGATTACCTAGCAATATGATCTTAAATATATAGTCGCATTCTAATTCTTTTTTAATTTTATCCATTTATATAAATAATTATATTATTATAATATAATTATGACCAATACAAAGAAAAAACAAAGAAAAAAACGAAAAAATAATAAAACTAAAAAAATACCCGTTCTGAAAACTATTTTTAAACATCACGAATTTGGGGGAACTTATCCAGTTATTCATCCTTACAAGTATGCGGCACAAAGAAAACTTGATAATCTAAATTTACCTTCAGATTTCCCTCTTAATGCAAAACCTTTAAGACCTCTTATTATTAAAGAACTTGTTAGAAGAATCATTATTTACTTAAAACAAAAAAAATATAGAATATTATTAAAAAAAAGACTTAAAATAAAATATAATAAAAAAACTATCGAAAAAAAATTACTAAAATTAGCTGAGAAACGCTCTAAATTAATTATTATTGAAAAATTATATCAAGAAATTCTATTATCTGAATAATAATTTATCTATTGTAGTTTTAACACAAAATATCCTATGTAGTAGTATACCAGCTATAAAACAAGCGAATAATATAAGCCATATATCATATGTTGGTATTATGTAATATTGAATAGCCTTCGCTAATAATATTGTTGCTAGCACATCTACTATAGCTATATTCATTATTCTATATTTATGAACACCTTCTCCAGGTTTACCAAATATGTCTTTATGTTTACAAAAATGAAACATTAATTATATTAATTATTGATATAATTAATTTTTCTTTGTACGATTCTTTCTTCTTCCTCTTCTTTTCTTTGATCTACTTCCTTTTTTTCTTCTCTTCTTTCTTCCACCACCAAGTTCTTCTACTTTCATATCTCCTTCATTTACATCTTCAAATTCTTCACTATCCATCCCACTCAATTGATCACCATTAGTATCTTTTCTTTCCAAATTTGGTGGTAATTTTGGGATGATTGGTGCTCCTGATGCTGGTATTGGTGGTGGTCCTTGTTTCGGTGGTTCTAATAATTTCATTCCAACAATATTAGTAGCATCTATTGTTTTTGGCATATTTTCATACATAAATGCCTCGTTAATAGGAATGAAAGAGTTTTTAAAATCTTCATAACTTATCGTTCGATTATTGGGTGGTCCTATTTTTATTGTAACCTGTTTATCATTATGTAAAAATTTAAATTCTAACATAGGACCTTCACCATACAATTTATATAATCTTTCTACTTCATCTCCACGTTTAATCATACTTATGCCATCCCTACATTGTTGCGACTCACTAAAAGCCATGCTTTTTCCAAAAAAATCCTTTTCAAAATTATCATTTAAATACTCCGCTAAAAAGTAATATTCTCCTTTCTCTACTTTACATTTTACCAAAAATAAATGATTGGTACCTGTTACTATTTTTCTGACAATTTTATTGTATTTATCGTGTCCTATTTTCATCTCAGCCATTATTTCTTTACACTGTAATGATTGTGGATTATCCTCTTTTGGTGCCCCTGGTAATACGGTGTCTGGCATTTCTTCAGCATTCATTCTTTGTAATCCTGTTTTCTCTTCAGCCATAATATATATAAATATACATATTATATTTAAGATTTTAATGTATCAATTAATGTATGGATTCTTTCTTCATCTTGGTTTATACAACTTGTTATATCATTTGAAAACTTACTTATCATTTTCAGTTTTTTCTTTTTATCTTTTATAAATTGTTTTATAAATCCTTCAATTGTTTTTAATTTTTCTGTGATACTCCAATCCATATTTATTTCTGATAATTTATTAATGATACTATAAGCTGTAATAATATTTTCCATATTATCAGCTACTTTACATAAATATATTACCGGCTTACCATTAATGGTGTCTATTGTCCAATTATCAATATTACAAATACCACGATGTAGACTTAAAAATATACCTCCGGTAAAATTATTATTTTCCATATCTTTCACAAATTTATTTACTTCTGATGTTTTAACATTAGCACTATGATATTTTTTTACTTCTACCATAATATTCTTTGACGCATCTTGTATTATTAAATCACCAGCACCACCCTTTTGCGAAACATCAACAATATCTGATTTGGGTAAAGACATTACTAAAAAATCTTTAACTGTTGCTTCACCTTCTTTACCCTTATTTGAAGCCACTTTACATTTATCATCATTACTTAATTTATCCGCCAGGTCACTAAGCGCTTTTCTATATTCATCCTCTCTTTTTTCTTGATATTTTTTATTATTTTCTCTAATAGTTTCTATTTTATCATCATATTCATTTCTCATCGTGTTGAGCATTTCCCATTTTTTATTTTTAATAGTATCTAATTGATTTGATAATTCACGGAACTTTTCCTCTGCTGACGATAAAGCTGATGAATATTTCGTTTTTTCCAATTCTATCGCATCTTTTATTCCAGTCTCCAATTCTTCTTTCTTATCGTCTTTTAATTTTCTAATTTGTGTCTTATATTCCTTTATTTTAACATCATAATCGCACGATATTTTTGTAATGCGGTTATTGCTTTCCTCTAATTTTTCGCCCCATTCGGCATTATTTAATGCTGTTTTTCTTGTTTTGCCTGTATTTTGCATTACAGTACCCAATCGAATGATTGTTTCTTGTTCTTCTAAGGTTTTATTGTTAAATTGTTGAAAAACCTTATTGTCTCTTGGAAATCTTAATGTTATAAATTCGTTACTTTCGTAATCCATTAATCTATATAAAGAATTTATATCTTTAAATGTATTTAAAATAATAATTAGATACATATATATATTATGAATTTCCAACAGCAAAAAGAAAGACAGGATATGATTTTAGAACCTTTACAAGTAATGATACAATTATCATTAGTTAGTTTCTGTCCTATCGGTACAAAGGTTAGTATATCTAATAATATATTACATATACAAAAGCCTACAATCTCTCAAGGTGTTGTTAGATGGTGGTATGGAGATAATAAAGACGACCTATATTACCTTTTTCACGCCATTCGTAGATACTATTTATGGTATAAAAGTGACAGTAATCCTATTTATGGATATATATTAAAAAATGCCATTAAAGGTATTGATTGTCTTATCAATACTTATAAAAATACTAAATTAACTACTATTACTACTACTTTACAAATGTATAAAAATATACTTGATTTAGAAAACGAAGAACTTTTTAAAACACAAGATGCTGCCGTTAATCTTGATAGTGTCTTTCAAAATATAACAAACATATATGAACAAAAAATATTAGCCGTTGTTTATAATATTATTAAGATTATGGAAATCGAAGAAAACGACCAAAATATTGATCATTATTTTAATTCTATTCACAATTTTTTATCACCAACCAATTTAAAAATACAACAGTGGATACGTGATAAATTAACGTGCTAATTTTCTCCACCACATCTGTATCTTTTTTATTCTTGTTATATACTTTTTATAATAATTTAATGTTTTCTGTACCTCTTTTGTATATTTCGCTCCACAATACGAACTACAAAATAGCCCACCATAACACGTCCCAATATTCCTATTAGAAATTTTGTATTTAAAATTAGGAAAGGGTGATATTATCTCTATTCTTAAAGATCGATTACATAGCGTACATTGTGTTTGTTCACACATGACTATTTAATATTTGAATAATTTTAAATATTCAAATATTTTAATTCAATTTTACAATTCTTCAGATGGTGGAGTTGTATCTCTATCTTCACGCGTTACAACATTATGCCAATAATAACCACCATGACTCCAGGGAACCCTGATCCAATCACTTTTTTTCACTTCTTTCTTTGTATCTTTCGCGTTTATTCCTAAAAACATTACAGTTATTGCTCCAATAACCTTTAGACAAAAACTTTTCCTCATTATATTTATATTTCTTTTTCTATTTTTAAATAATATTTTCTCCAATTATTATATATATGGGTGGCCCAATCACACGCACGTCAAAAAAAGTTTTGAATTATGCACACAAATTATTAAAAAGTACTTCCAAAGTTTTATTTGGAACTACCGCACACGTTACTAGAAAAAGCGGTAAAGCAGCAGCCAAATTATTAGGTAAAGTTGGTAAGCTTTCCAAACCAGTTAGATTAGATAATGGCGCTATTCAATACACATTAAACGGTGTAGGTAAAGGTGTTGTTATTGTTACTGGAGCAGCAGGTAAAATTGTTAATAGTGCTGGTAAAGTAACAAATACTGTATTAAAAGGAGCAAAAGGTTTAGGGGTAGTTGTTCTTGATACTACTGGTAATGTTATTAAAAAATTAAGTCGCGGTCATATTAAGATCGGTGGTAGAAAATCCAGGCGCAAACGCCGTAGAAAAGGTAAAAAATCGCGTAGAAAAAGAAAGAGAACCAGACGCCGCCGCCGCAAAAAAGGTAAGAGATCCAGACGTAGACGTCGCCGTTAATCTATAAATTTATATATTATCTTAATTTAATATATAAATGGCAACAATAGCAGCAAAATTTAACAAATTTAGACAAGATAGAAAAGCAGCGTTGGAAAAACGTAAAAAAGAAAGAGAAGAAAGAAAAGCAAAAGAAAGAGAAAAAATGGAGAAGGAGGACTGTGCTGCGTACGAGGAAACCATGAAGCAAGCAACAGGATATTTAATAGGTAGCCCTGATAGCGATATACTACTCAAAGATTTACTAAAGAAAATAAATATATGTTATGGGTATGCTGAAGACAAAACTAATTTTTTAACTAAAACAGGAAATATATTAGAAGATAAATTAGTAGGTAAAAACAGAGAACCATGGCCGAGGAAAGATTCGGAAAGGACGATAGATAAAATAACGGCAAAAAATAATCTTATTACTATAATGCGTAGTGATCCTCCAGAATATGATTGGTATGCCGAATTATTGGAAAAATGGCCTGACCAAAAAGGAGGAAAAAAACGAAAATCCCGTAGAAAAGGTAAAAAATCGCGTAGAAAAAGAAAGAGAACCAGACGCCGCCGTCGCAAAAAAGGTAAAAAAAGTCGCCGTAGACGTCGCCGTTAATCAATAAATTTATATATTATCTAATTTTAATATATAAATATGCCAACTCGAAGAAAATTTAGAAAAAACAATAGAAAATCGCGTAGAAGAAATAAAAGAGGCGGTGGAATTTTGAATTCAACAGAA
>CESM01117982.1_pt1 | contig 15014 bp, 4 predicted proteins | sample 361421 | NCBI WGS metagenome assembly CESM01 (sample SAMEA2622219, study PRJEB7988) | marine metagenome | isolation source: saline water (ENVO:00002010), including | reverse complement strand
AACAACAACACATACTATCAAGGTAATAGCACCACAAGATGTGGCTGGAGATGAAGACTTTACAATTACAGTATATGTTACAGATAAGTCCGGAGGCACATATCCTGCAATTCCAATTCAGGTGAAGATTTCTTCTCCAATACTGGAAGTCAAGGAAGTGTTTTCAAATTCAGAACCAATATATGGAACAATTCACAAATTTATTGTCACAGTAGAGAATACTGGTTTAGTTGACTCTAATAATGTAGATTTGAATGCTAGCTTACGTGGAAAAGACGTATTTGGTGTCACTACAATGGATGTACCTGCCGGGGAAGAAGTCAACTTCTTCATTGATGTAGATCTCTCTTCGTTGGGTGCAGAACAAGTTTGGGTAGATTTCACTATAGAAGGCGATGATGTTGGAGCCAATCCAGATATTGAAAGCAAGCGATATACATTGAGATCTCCTGGAGTTGATGATTCTGATGCTACCAATTATCTGATGTGGGCTCTAATTGCAATGTTGATATTTGCAATTTATTACTTCACTCGTGGCGGTATAAGAAGACCTGGTGCTCCTTTCTGAGAACAACTATCTATATCTGTTAGATGTGCCCGTTCATCTTAACTGAGGTGATAAAGTTGGGCATAGAACACCTAGAACTAATGCCAGAGCCAGAAGACTCACGCATACTAACTGCAGTAGATCCTTCAGCTCCAGGATATCCCGGATCGGCTTATGGTTTGTCCGATGATGAGGCTAAAGAATTACGTTGGCCTTTCGGACCAATGAAAGATTTTGTATGGCCATGGGGCGCTGTAACCTTTTCTTTAGGTGCTGTTTTTATTCTTATATCATGGTCTTGGATTCAGGCATTCCTAATTCCAATACTACCTGATTCCGAATGGGCTTATGAGAGTTCAGGGTTTCGTGAAATGCAATCTGAAGGATATTTTGGAGAAGGGATTCACGTATGTATTGTCGATACAGGGATTGATATTGACCATCCGGATTTTTCCGATGTTAATTTGAGAGGTTTTAGGGATTTTTATTCGGGGGATCATAATCAAATCCGCGATGTAGGTAGTGATTATCACGGGACCTTGATGGCAGGTCTCATGGTTGCCAATGGTACTTACGTAGGTGCTGCTCCAGAAGTCACACTCTCAATTGCTCTAGCATTAGGCCCAGATGGCGGGGGGGGTAAATCTGATAGAGTAGCAAATGCAATTAGGTGGTGTTATATTACTCAAGATGCTGATATAATTAGTCTAAGTCTTGGCGGTGATCCTGGTAAGTCCAATACAAGTTTCCGTTCTGAAACTGTTAGTGCAGTTACAGATGCATTGGATTCTGGAGTTTTCATAGTTGCAGCAGCAGGAAATAATGGTATGGACCCCTCTATAATAGACGTCTCAGTACCTTCTAACTTAGACAGGGTAATTTCAGTAGGGGCGTCAATGAAAGGTGGTAGCGCTTGGTTAAACAGTTCTAAAGGTTCAATTTATGATCCCTATACTGGGGATGAGAGGGTATTTCCTAATCAGAAGCCTGAGATAATGGCGCCAGGAATTAGAATGTTTTCAACCGCATCTACTTCGATCAACCCACCATATGCTTACTCTACAGGGACTTCTGATTCCACAGTTTTAGTTTCCTCAGGGCTCGCCTTAATTCTTGAGAAACATGGTGATCAATTACGTGGAGAAGATGGTCAATTTAATCAAAGTGAAATGGAACTTGTAAAGCGATCTTTAGCCACCTCTGCTCTTGCTGGTGATGATACTTCTTCTTCTCATCATTTGAAGAGAGGATATGGTCAATTAGATGTTGTAGCATGGTCGGAGCAAGTCGTTTTTGAATTAAATCTTTAATTATTCCATGATTCTAAGTGTATCGAGCGGTTGTCATTAGTATCGTTAGATACTACGGCACGACAAAACCCTATGATTAAATCCGTCGAAGTAACCCAGAGACTATGTCGAGCGAGCGAGCACGAAGCCACTTCTTGGTATTTCTAATGTTGACGAGTGTTTTGATCGGCCTTGCGGGACCTGCAAGTTCAGTCAGTGCCTCTAACGAAACCACTAGTGGGGCAATAACTGGAACTGAGACTTGGAGTGGACAACATTCACTCACAGGTGATGTTTCTATTGCACCTGGTGCAAAGTTAATCATAGAGCCAGGAACTGTGGTTACATTTCCTAATGGCACTATGTTAGATGTACGTGGGAATTTATGTGCAGGACAAATTTCATGTGGTGCTTCTTCTAATGCAGGTCCTAGTTCTAAGATTACAATGACTTGGACAGAACCTGCAAACAGTAGTAGCAGGGGCGAGTGCTATGGATTAGGCTCCGGAAACAGTCAAATCTGGATTGAAGATCCATCTTGTGGAGAAGGTGTGATACTACGTGACACAATGGATCTTTCTCAATCAGGAATGAGGCATATCCATTTCCAAGGTGCTTGGGGAATTCCATTTTATATCCAATTGGAATATGAGTATAGATATGGCGCCCTAATTCTTGATGGTGCAAGCCCAACTCTTAGAACTATGACATTCGATGACATAAATACAACTAGCGTCCTTGCAACAAATTTAGCGCAACCACGTTTCATTGGTGGTGAATATGTTGCAGGAAATGATGGGGAGAGTGGAGTTACAGGTCAGGCTGTTCAAATATATGGTGGTGGAACTCCGATTTCTCCAATGGTATTCGAATCTGCATCATTCCTGAGTACGCAGAAAGGATGTGGTAATAGAGATGGAGGGCGAGCTGCAGTGTGGGCCTCTCAGACATTTTTACGCATTGACAATTCGGAAGTAGAAAGTGGTGATTTTGGATTCAGTATTCGTAATTCAGCTGGCTCTGTGACAAATACAACAATCGATGTTAATTGTAATGGAATTGATGTTAATAGTTTGAAGGCTATAGGTGATACAAATTATGATGTTGAAATTGCAGATAATGTAATTACAACTGTAGAAGGTTCTGCAATTACTGCCTATGCGGGAGCACTAGTCGATATTCATCACAATGAATTATCTGGCGCGGGAGAAGGTTCTGGAATTGCCGTCTACTCATCTAAGGCTGCCATTAACAATAATATAATCGGACCAATAAATGGTTGGAATGGCTTTTGGCTATTGGGTTCTTTTGATGTGATTGCTGAAAACAATACAATTTTTGATACTGCTAGAGAACCAGTACTTGCTGGAGAATACGGGAATCAGGCACCAAGTCCAACACCGGCTCGTCTTTATTTCGCCAATAATGAAATTTCTAGCACTGGAGAAGGTGCCTGTTCAAGTTCTAAATGGTGGGGTGGTGATTTTGCATGTCCTGCAATAATGGTGCACCGTACAGGGGCAACTATTGTAGATAACACAATAAATTCTGGAGGTAATGCCGATGGAATAAGGTCAACAGGAGGTCTTCTCGATGTAAGGAGAAATACATTTAACATTCAAGGGACAGGGGCAATACTACAGAATTATGATACTGGATTTGCCGGTAGTCAACAGTATGGTAGTCTAGGATTCTTTAGCGGTAATACTTGGAATGGAGTAGGTGTCACATATAATGTAACAAAATCTTCTGTCACAGTTCAATCTGAATATGTACCAAGCCCTCCTCCAGGGGAGTATCCTGTAGTTCTAAGTTGGCCGGATCAGGAAGCATGGTATCAGAACGGTTGGCAAAATGGAATAATTGCGCATGAAACTCGTGCTTGTAGTAATTGTGATGATTTCACACCACACAATTTCCCTCTTGCTGTGAATATGGATAATAATTCAACTGTATTCACATTTTCAAATCTATCTAATCTAGATCTATCTAGTATTAAAATAAATACTCAACCAACACGTTATGCAGTTCAGGTACAAAGAGCTGAGTTAGTAAGATTCCAGACTTTAGTTAATGGCCAAAGAGTTGAAGATGCTAATGTCCTAATCGAAGATGCACATGGGAATGATTTGTACAGTCTCGAGACTAACTCAGATGGATATACTCCTTGGTTTGCCCTAGCATCGAATTTCCATCTTGACTTCCGTGGACTCGCGGGAGGGGATAATCCAGATGGTTTTGCCGATGATCAATTTGAGGATTCATGCTCAGATGGAGAGGATAATGATGGAGATTTACTGAAGGATACGGAAGATCCAGATTGTGATTATTCTGCAGGTACGAGAGAATTATCACTATACAGGTATACTGCTTATCGTTTTGGTTATGGATTTGACAGTGGAGAATTTACTTTATCTGACACAACCTATCAAGATTCATTGTCTCTAGTAAATCTTCCACCATCTGTATCAGTAATACAAGAAGATGGTCATTCGTATCGTAGAGTAGTCAACCTTACTGGTGCTGCATATGATGGTCAATGGGCAGGCATCTATGAGACTAATGAATTAGCCCAATGGGATCAGAAGGGATTTATTCATCGTGTAGAGGTAAAAGATCCATTCACAAGTGAGTGGAACCAAGCAGGCCATGCTGTAGATGCTAGCGGAGCCGCACCAGGATTTGTATCTCGTAATAATCATCCATTCAGTAGTTGGTATTACGAGATTGATATGAGTGATAGAATTGAAGGGGATTATACCTTTGAGGTAAGATCTTTTGATGGCTTGGAGTACTCTCCAATAGTCACCAGGTCGCTGAAAATCAACACAGAACCACCCTCAGTTGAAGTCAACTCACCTAGTACGGGTTCGACTCATTCAGATGGGTTCGTGACATTCGAGGGTACTGCACATGATGCCTATGGTTGTCCAATTGATTGCAGTTCTGACTTGGATCAGATATACATTCAGATTGAAGGCCCTAACTACAACGTAGTTACATCAACTCAAGCTTCCGAGGATTGGTCTTGGACTTGGGACTTTAGTGGATTACCTAGATCATTATCAACTTACACATTTACAATTTGGGCATCTGATTCTGATTTCTGTGAGGGAATAATCGATGAGTGTTCTCCAAAGGTACTGGATCTTAATATAGATAATAGGAATTCTCCCCCATTTGTAAGTCTAATAACTCCGTCCAACGGCCAAATATATGCAGTTAGTGAAGATTCTATAATTCAGGGTGTTGCTAGAGATAATGATGGAGACGTAACTAGAGTTGATGTAGAAATATTAGACGTGTATAATGGATACATCAATGTGTATAGTGATGTAGTTACTGAGTTTGCACCTAATGGTGCTTGGACGTTTGAATGGGATTCACGAATCTTGACACATAACATGCCTTATTCTATCAAAGTACGTTCATACGATGGTTTTGACTATAGTGATTGGGAAGAGATCCAAGTTACAGCTGACAATCCTCCTGATGCAGATAATAACAGGCCTACTTTTGATTCTACTAATTGGGATTCTGAAGTTATTCTTTATTGTGAAATAGAATCCCAATCTCAGGATCGTTGTACACAAGCACAGATTAACTTACTAGATTTCTTTGATGATATAGATGGCACTAATGGTTTGATTCTCTCGGTGTATGATGACGAGGCTAAAACTTCGGATGATGTATACAGTCTTGTGGTAAATGTTGGAATTGATGGAAGAGCATTATATGATCCAATTTCAATGTTCTTTTACGACTCTGACCTATCAACATGGACTCTTGAAAATGTTATATTTGTAGCTACTGATGAATTTGGTTCAAGAGAAATATCATCTCCTGTTACATTTACAGTATCGCCAATTCAATTCACATTGAATGAACCCGAAAACACAATAGTTTCTGAAGATGATTCTATCTTATTCAGTGGAATTGGTCTTCCTGGAAAGACAGTATCTGTAAAGATTGGCGGAACTCAAATTAATTCTACTGTAGTTTCAGAGGATTCATCTTGGGAACTTGGAATTCCCGGTTCTATGATATCAGGTAGTGCGAATCCTGTATTCTCAATTAGTGGCTCTGAACCTATTACGGGCCCTACAATATATCTTCCCTCCGAGGGTGGCGGACTTGGTAGTATTGTATATGTAATAATTATATTAGCCGTAATAGGTATATTTGCAGGGATATTATACATGTCTGGATTTATTAGACTAGAAATGGATGATGAAGTCGAGTCATCAGATTCTCAGGACTTTGTTAAATCCGATGATCATCCTGGATGGCTCTGGGACTCCTCTAAGGAAGAATGGGTCCCGGATCCTGATTACAATGAGTGATGAAGCAAGCATGTACGTTTGGCGAGAATGTTCTTGAGTGGATCGTAACGCTGAGTACACAATGGCGACCATGGCAGTGCCTCGCCCAGGGGTTCAGGAGCGTATCTTACTCCATCTTAGGGACTATGTCGATTATGCAGATAAGGTCGAAGTTCCTTTTGCGATTTCCCAAATGGGAATCGCAAATGCAGTCGCGATTGCTCGTTCTAATGTCCCTCGAGCGATTTCTGGAATGAAAGATTCAGGTCATCTAATAGAAAGACAAGCACATGTCACTGGAGTTTCACGAAAAAGAAAGGCCTATTTCCTAACTGCTGAAGGAGTAGGTCTTGCAGATGATATTTGGTCTAAAGTCAGCCAACAACCTATCCGTTTGGTGCATTCTGATGGACGTATAGAAAATACGGAATTACGTCTTGCATTGGAGGCAACTCCTCTCCCTCTACGGCACGTGGATATCCTTCGTTACTTAGATGATAGTGGAACTGTTGATCTTTCAGCGCTTTCTCCTGATCTGATTGAACGTGATTTATCTAAACACATAGAAAAACAATTAGTTAATTCCCTCAATGATCTTCCACGTCTACGTCGCTTCTTCGGAAGAGACACCGAGATCAATAATATGGCTCAAATTTTACAAACCGAATCCACTACTTTACTAGTCCCTGGAATAGCAGGGATCGGCAAAACGGCTCTCGCAGCAAAATTGATTGAAAAATTCACCCATCGTAGAAATTTATTGTATCATCGTTGTCAAGATTGGGAAGGTTCAAGAGCATTTTTAGAGGCCTGTGCTGAATGGCTTTCTCTTATTGGCAGTAATGATCTCAGTGATTATATTGCATCTGCAGCAGTACCTCAACCAACAATGGCTGTTAATTTGATCATTGAGGGAATGGAGAATTCACCGGGACTAATTGTTATTGATGATTTACACAAAGTTGCTGATGAGAATCTAATATCAATTCTTAGAGCACTTACTATCAGAGTTCCCGATGCTGATGAATTTGGGCTTGTTATGTTCAGTCGTTCTTTTAGGATGGTAGTGCCAGAGACAAACTCTAGTGGCGATAAGATAACACATTTTATTCCATTAGAGGGTCTAGATCAGGATTCTAGTCGCTTAATACTTACAGCTATGCCAGATATAGAATTGCAACAATTTCTCCATATCTATACGCTTTCAAGAGGCCATCCACTTGTTCTTGAATTGATAAATAGGGGCAGTGTTGGAGACACGTTCCATGCAACTCTTGAGGCATTTGTTGAGAAGGAAATATTTTCCAAACTATCTGGGCCACAGAAACGCATACTTGGTGCCATTGCAGTTTTCCGCGAGCCTATGCCCCTTGAATCACTCAGTGGACTTAATGCAGAGATTGATTTACTGGATGATTTAGTTGAGAAGGGCCTTGCTAGAAGGGTGGATGCAGAGTTCTATGATGTACATGATTTGGTACGTGAATTCTTAGTTAGGTCAATGGATGATTCACTCAAAATGGAATTACATGCCAACGCAGTAGAATGGTATCGTAAGCGCCAGTCCTCAGCGGCAGACAAAATTGAGTATATATTCCACCTTAATGCTTCAAATGATAATGATAAACTTGCAGAAATATTGGAGGATGATGGTAGTAAATTAGTGAAAGCAGGGCATACCGAATTGCTAGGAATTCTGCGTAGTCTAGAATCCGATGGCTTCAATCCTGTACACTGGGGTCTAGTAAGAGAGTTACGAGGAGATATATTATCCATACAAGGAAAATGGGATGAGGCTGAAGAAGAATATGATTCAGCCATACCGGTGGCTCGTAAGCACAAGAAAGTTGAACGACTTGCTAGATTACTTTCAGCAAGGGCAGACATTGCAATAAAGAGGGGTGCCATGGATGATGCCTTAGAACTCCATCGTCAGGCATTAGAAATTCAAATTGGAACAAGGGACGCCGTTGGCGCTGCACGTTCTTATATCAATATGGGTTACATATTCCGCCGACGCCGAGATACTAGGCATGCTCTTGAAGTGTATGGGAATGTAGAGGAGTTACTTGATTCTGAGAAAGAACCGGAGTTGATGGATTCTCGTATTCGTCTTGCAGCCGCATTTCTTGAGATGGGGGAATTAGACCGTGCAAGAGATCATGCAATGAGTGCACATGATGAAACAAAGGGGAGCGACGAGACTGCATTACACGCAAGAAGCCGTGCAGTTCTAGGCAGATATTATGCGAAAATAAAGGATAATGACTTAGCTCTTTTACATTATTCAGAAGCTCTGAAAATACTTTCAGAGGCGACAGATCCTCACAGCGCTATAGAGGTCGAAATTCTACTCGGTCAGGTATTGAGTGACGTTGGTAGGAAGGCGGAGGCCGCCGAACATTACCTGGATGGACTTTCTCTTGCTGAAGCTAATGATTTCCGCCTGTTACAAGGGGAATTACTTTCCCGTCTTGGAGAAGTTGAAACAGATCGTTCAGCAAGAATGAATTATCTACAAAGATCTCTAACAGTCTTTAGGGAATTAGGAGCAGTAGATCGAATGAGAGATGTTCAGAATGAAGTGCATAGGGCAATAATGGGCCACTAGTTATTATATCACTTTGATACTATTTCTGGCTCTTTCTGACCTAGCCAGTGAGTGAATTCAGGTCCCTCTTGTGTAGATATAGATAAATCACCATTGAATTCATCACCAATTTCCATAAGTACTTCACTTTCGGCTAAGTGGGGTGCATTATTCTTCTCAGATAGATGACATAGTACTATACTAGATAGATTTGGATGTAATAAATTTCCAAGAATTTCCGCCGTTTGTGAATTCGAAAGGTGCCCCCCTCTTCCTGTAATACGCTGCTTTAGGGATTGTGGATAGGGTCCATTCATTAAACGATTCATATCATAATTTGACTCTATGGATATGTGTTGGCATCCCTCGAGGTGCCTCATTAGTTCAAGAGTGGATTCACCCAGGTCAGTTACAATTCCTGCGCGACGCCCTTCGCCATTACTTACAATTAAACCTACATTGTCGGCATCATCATGAGGTACTGGAACTGGAAGAAAACTTAGATCCGGGCCAATTTGTATTCTTTCCAAACTAGAAAATGTTCTCACTTGATCTATAGGTTTCAATCCCAAACGCATTGCGGTTTCAAGATTTGAATATAGTCTCGCATCCCATTTTTCTGAAGCCCGTAAAGCAGACTTAGAGTGATCTGAGTGGTGATGGCTAACAACAATTGCATTAATGTCATTAGGATTTATTCCAATTATTGCGAGTCTTTTTTCTGTTTGTCTAAGGGAAAATCCACAATCAATTAGAAGATTTGTTTCATCGCTTTGCAATAGTGCGGAGTTACCTCGACTACCACTACCAAGATGTGTTATAGATAGCGACATATAACCAAACTTACGGGATCGCTGCCACTCCTTGAAACAACCCCAAGAAAAATACATTTTAACAATATTTTTCATCCTTTCTTAATAATCCGAGATTGAATAAAATCACATTTATTACCTACGCGACGGCATAGCCGTCGTTAAATGAATACAATCTTTTGTCCGAACGACGCTCCATCATCATCATAAGTCATGTAAGTGCGCTGACTAGCATAAAGAAGAGGTCATATCATGCGCCGCAAGCAGACAGCTTTCCTTGTGACACTTCTTATTCTAAGCAGTCTTGTCTTTGTATCTCAGACTAGACCACAATCTCCAGTCTCTTCAATAGATCCTGATCAGACTGATGGGCAGGGTCCAATGGCTGTAGATCAGGATGAAGATCTGATTCCAGATATACATGAAGTTATTTTTGGAGATGCAGTAACTATTCAAACATCATCTGGAATTATTGTTGTGGATGGCCTTGATCCCATGAATGGCTCTGATAATCTAACAGATTTTGATCGTGATGGGGCCGCAGCACTTCTGGAATATTGTTGGCCTTGGACTCTTGATACATGTTTCACAGAACGACTTTCACTTACTGGCAAGTCTCCCGAGGAAACAGAGTCTGGATATAGGGAATATCTTGACCCAAGGAAATCAGATACAGATGGTGATGGTATACCTGATGGTTTTGAAATATATATGTGTACAGAGGGTGGTACTGGGTATGTTAACCAAGCAACTAGTGAGTGGATATGCCTATACTTTGATCCTCTCGATCCCTCAGATGAAATAGAAGATGCAGATCTATGTATAAAACAATCAAATGAATGGGGTTGTGGCGATGGTTTTGATGTTAATCGTGATGGTGAGATAGATGTGGGTGAGAGATATACAAATTCAGAGGAATATTGGTTTGGTGCACCTAATGATTGGGTGACTGAGCGAGATGGTCTCTGGTGTTTTGGTGAAATGCCAAATCTTCACAAAGATGCTTGTCAAGTTGATATTGAGAGGCCTACTGGAGATAGTGGATGGCTTGGCTCAGATCCAAGACGTTCAGATTCAGATCACTATGCTTGGAGTGAATTAGTTCCTATTAGCTTAGCAGTACCGGGAGATGGAATCCCAGACGGTTGGGAGGCTTATTATGGCCTAGATCCAAGGAATGCAAGCGATGCAATAGAGGATTCCGATAATGATGGCTGGGATCTTGATAGAGATGGTTTTATCATTCCAGATACTTCAATTTCTACTTCTAAATGGGGTGAAGCATTCAGTAATTATGAGGAGTATCTTGTTTATCTTGATAGTGAGAATTGGGTTATTCCAGGACTTCGAGGCACAATTAATAATGAGGCGAATTCTGAAGTTATGTTCTTCGATCAGTCATCTGAACCATCCCTTGTAGATGGTGCTGTTCATACCATAATATCTGACTCAGGTCGTGATAGAATTCTTGTTGGATCTGCTTTTGGGATTACAGTAATTGACCCATTTGCTCAGGTCAGTCAGCAATATGCCTTACCATCTGGTATGGAAATGTTCACAATGGAGCGCTTTGCATTAGGTCTGAATGATATTATTTTGTTAGGGACAAATCATGGAATTCATAGTTTAACACTTGAAAATGGCCTTCCAATGATGGATACAATTACTGAATCAGAAATCGGACCAGTTAGAATAATACATCAAATGCAAACTGGTAGTGGAGATATAGATCTGATTCTTGCAGGTAATCAATATCAAATTTGGACATCTACAATTAGTGAATCATCTATTGTTGGAAGCAGCCCTCAAATACAGGAGCCTGAGATCATAGAAGATCTTCATCAAATATTGTCTGATTCTGAGGCATTAGTTACTTCAGTTTTACACTTTGAGTTACCGGGCCGTGGTCCTATGTTATTGGTTGGAACCGATTCTGGATTAATAAGATGGGATACTAATGATGCTAAAACATCAGTCGGCAATCCTTTCTGGGTCTATACTTCTGAAAATGCCGAAGAGTTTGTTAATTTTGCAGACCTACTTAACTCTTCGAAATCAGCAGTAGTTAACGTCATGCAGCTTGCAGGTCCAGTAGCAACTGATGGTTCTCTTGAAGAGGTTACAGGAGTGTGGTTTGGAACACCTGGAGGTCTTCATCTAATTGATTTAGATCTCTTCCTTGGTCTTCCAAAGCAGGCCTTCACTACTGATCGGATGTTTAATACAGAGCGTTGGGAGCAAGGTGCTAATGACATTTATTCTATACTTGCTCTTGAAGATTCTATTGTACTTGGGTCAAGAGATGGTACATGGAGTTTAGAAGGTGGTTCACAAGGCATCTTGGGTCCCGAATTAAATCAAACTCGTATTCCAGGGTTAGTTACATCTCTAACGACATTAAATGAAGATGGAAATAAGTATGTGTTTGCTGGAGTTTCACCAGGGAGATTCATGAATATTGCTCAGATAGATCCTCTGTCTGCTGATTCTGATTTAGATGGCATGCCAGATGGTTGGGAATTTGCATACGGTCTCGACCCCACTGATCCGTATGACGGTATTCGAGATCAGGATTCAGATGGTGTGAATTTTGTTTTAGATGATTTAGAGTTTAGTAGAGATTGGACAAATCTAGACGAATACCGCTTCATCAATACCAGTGAGAATGGTTTCAATGGAACGGACCCAAGAGATATGGATTCAGACCAAGATGGTCTTACGGACGGTGAAGAATATTGGGGATGGTTCGCAGAGTCTACTAATTTCTTCTGCCATTATCTAAACGAGGATTACATTTGTGATGATGATTCGGGAGAAAATGCAGAGCAAGTACATCTCTCAGGGTGGTTAAATTCGGGAGCAGGAGGAGGCACTGATGGCCCAACTGATCCCACTAGTGCGGATAGTGATGGTGACGGTATGCCAGATGGCTGGGAGATTGAACATCGTCGCTGGATAGGGGATTTCTATACAGGTGGGAATTTATGGACTCTAGATCCAAGAAATGCAAATGATGCCTATATGGATGCAGATGGTGATGGTTTGAGTAATCTCTGTGAATATATGTGGGGTAATATGCTAGAATCCGTTGCACGTGAGGGTTTACCTACTCACGGTGAGAATGCTAGCGCTGCAGCGAATTGGACAAAGACAGACCCCAACAATCCAGATTCTGATGGGGACTCACTTCCTGATGGTTGGGAGGCTAGATATCAGTGTACTTGGGCTCCTAATAATGCCGGGATCAATCCAATGAATGGATCTGATGCACTTAACAATCCTGATGGTGATGGCTACGACGTGAATCATGATGGCGTATTAGATCTTAATGAGAGATTTGTTAATTGGCTTGAATATCATATCAAAGATCAGATAATTTTTACAGATGCAACTGATACTGGAATACCTTTCCCTGAAGGTTTTGAAACACTCCTAGCTGACGATAGTTGGTTTGGTCTTGCAGGCGAATCTTTTGGTTCTCAGACAAGCACTGCTTATCGAAGTTTGATCAATGGAACAACTAGTGATGATGTTGGTGCAGCTAACCCCCTTGATTCTGATTCAGATGGTGATGGTATGCCAGATGGTTGGGAGATGTTCCATTCTCGTTGGAGCCTATATGATGAATCTTGGACTCTGAATTTAGTGAATGAGCAAGACCAGAATGGAGATCCTGATGGTGATGGCATGAATAATTGGGAAGAATACAACTGTATAGATGGCAACTTCAGTGAAGTAGAACAATTGACTACTGTACCTCAGTTCTATCTTCTTTCAGTAGGTGGCGAACTCCTTGCCACACCATGGTTATCTGCAGAATCCACCTTATCTTTTGGAACATTTCTAACTCCCGAATTAATTGCAGAACGAGGATTTACCGCTGATCCTAATGATGAGGATACTGATGGAGATGGACTACTTGATGGTGTTGAATTAATGTTTACTCGTTGGAATTCAAGCTCATCTGTTTGGACATTGAACCCTCTTATTGCAGGTGATGGTGGTTTTGATTCAGATCTCGATGGAGTCACTGATTTAGTCGAACTGAATTTGACAAACACAAATCCACAGAATGGTGGTCTTTCTCCTCCTGACGCTCCTCTAATGTGGGAAGAGGCAGAATCCCTAGATCCAGATGAGGCTGTCAACCGTGTACGTAGAATTCTTTTCAATAAAGAAGGTAGGGCTGCTATCGCAATGCAACAATTTGATGATTGGGAAGAAGGGCTTCCTGCTAAACCACTTCTTCAAGCACTTCTAGGTATAATGGATCCAAATGCTGAAGACACTGATCGCGATGGAATGAGTGATGGTTATGAGTATTGGTTTACTGAGTGGGATTTAGAAGCAAACTTATGGACAATGAATCCTCTGACTGATACAGACGTAAACATAGATAGCGATGGAGATTCTTACGACTGTAATCAGGATGGAGTTATTTCAGATTCTGAGTCATTTGATAATCTAGCAGAGTATGATGCTAGAGTTTATGGTAAAAGATCGGCTGTTGATACTATCCCTAATGGTACTGGTTTAGTATCATATGGTCTAGATACAATTACCGCCTATATGCAGGAGAAGGGTATGTCAAAAGATGCTGCAACTGGCAAATTATATTCAATTTTCTCAACTAAGAGTCTTACATCAAGTGAGAGGGCTGGTTTAATTAATACTGTAGATCCAAATAATTTCAATATCAGTCTTGCCGGAGTTTCAGATCCAACTCATCCGGATTCAGACAGTGATGGGTTACCAGACGGTTGGGAGTATTGTTTCTCAATCTATGGTCAATGGTTACCAATCAACGAATACCGATGGTCTTTGAACCCTCTTAACCCTCTTGATATTGGATATGACCCTGATGCTGACGGATGGTATGATCGTACTAATTCTGATAAGCCAGCAGATCAAGGAACTTGGGAGAATCGAGAATTCACATCGTATAATTCTCAACCAATAGGGAGATCTAATTCCGAATTATATTTCACTAATTTCATGGAATTTGAAAATGGTACACATCCATTGAATATGGATTCCGATGGCGATTCAATGATTATGGAGGCCATACTAAATCAGGGATCAGTTTCTCAGTACGTAAAAAACATGAATCTCAGTGATGGCAGAGAGATTTTCAAATATGGCACAAATCCACTCGATAATGATACAGATGGGGATATGATGCCAGATTTTTATGAATATTATAGGGGTTGGAATGAAACTAATGATAACTGGTCATCCTATCTGAAAATTTCAGTAGTGTGGCATCAAATAACACCCAATGTTTTGAAACCTGTTACCGTAGAAAATAGTAACATCGGAAGGCCAACTCTAGAATGGACTTGGTTTACTCATGATGCAAGAGATCCAACAGATGTAGGACAGGATGCAGATAATGATGGAGACTGGAATTGTAATGGGGGAAGTTGCTCATATGTTCCATACAATAATTTCCAA
>CESM01052717.1_pt1 | contig 15022 bp, 13 predicted proteins | sample 361421 | NCBI WGS metagenome assembly CESM01 (sample SAMEA2622219, study PRJEB7988) | marine metagenome | isolation source: saline water (ENVO:00002010), including | reverse complement strand
TTCGGATCAGGAGGTTCTGGGTTCGACTCCTAGCAGGCGCACCAATTACTCCCCCATATTTATTAATGTGCCTTTGTCCCTAGCTTTATCAAAAGAATAGTAAAATATCGCAATAGAGAGAGTTAAATAAAAAACATTAAAATAAAAAGCCTTTATTATATTTTCATAGTTTACAATGCCATTAACTAAAATATTTCTAGTTTCTTCAAAAATATAAACAAGTGGAAGAGAATAAGCTATTGATTGAAAAAATTCGGGTAAAATTTCTACGGGATAATAAATGCAACCAAATGGTGCAAGCAAAAACATAGTAGACCATGCTATATTTTCAAAAGAAGGTCCGAATCTTAATAAACCTGCTGAAACAAACAATCCAAGTGTTATCCCAAAAATGTATAAACTTAAAAAAAGAAACGCCAAAGGAAAACCAAGATTTAATAGAGATATTCCGAATAAAGGAGAAGTTAGCAATATTGCTGGAACCAAACCTATTAACGCTCTAATTAAAGCTGTGAATATTAAAGAGATTATAATTTCACTTACTTTCATTGGCGCTATGAATAAATTTGTAAAGTTTCTGCTCCAAATTTCTTCCAAGAACAGCATATTGAAACCAATACTTGTTCTGAATAAAAAGTCATAAAGAATAGCACAAGAAAGAATTACGCCTACCGCACCACTATAATAAGAACTATAAGATGCAAAAAAATTAGAAATAAATCCCCAAAGTGTAATTTGAATTGAGGGCCAGTAAACAAGATCTAAAATTCTTGGAAAAGATCTAGTTATCAAATAAAAATGCCTTAAAAATAGACCGAATATTCTAGTTAAACTCATTTTTTTCTTCTCACAATTTTTAAAAACACTTCTTCCAAATTTTTTCTGCCATGTTTTTTAATTAAATGCTCTGGAGAACCTCTATCCACTATCTCACCATCTTTCATCATTAAAATAAAACCACATAATCTTTTTACCTCATCCATATTGTGAGAAGCTAGTAATACAGATATCTTTTTTTCTCTTTTATAATTTTCTAAAAAAGTTCTTATAAAATCCCCTGTTTCAGGATCTAGTGAAGCTGTGGGTTCATCTAATAATAAAACACTTGGGCTATTTATTAGAGCTTTGGCTAAACTTGCTCTATTTTTTTGACCTGAAGAAAGTTCACCAGTAATTTTATTTAAAAGCTCTTCAAGTCTTAATTTGTAAGCAAGATAGTCTATTCGCTCATTTAAATTATCTATATTATATAATTTTCCATAAACAATTAAATTTTGTTTTACTGTGAGTTTTTTGGGTAACTCAATATAAGGTGAAATAAAATTCATTTTGTGTAAAATAGATATTTTATCTCTTTCAATATCAATATTATTTATTAGAACTTTTCCACTTGACGGTTTTAATAAACCAAGAATCATTCCGATTGTAGTTGTTTTTCCACACCCATTAGGTCCAAGTAAGCCAACTATTTCATTTTCATTGATTTTAAAATTAATATTACTAACAGCACTTTTTGTGTCATATTTTTTTGTTAAATTAATAACTTCAATTGAACTTGTCATTTAAAATTTTGAGGCTCTTTTTATTCTATCATTAATAGTTTTTCCCATTCCTATATTTGGAATTTTTTCTATAGCTATTTTTTTGAATCCATCCTTTTTAATTTTTCTTAAGACAGAGTACAAATTTTTTGCAGCATCATTTAAATTTTTATTTTTTGTTAAATAATAATATTTTTTAGAAAAAACTTTTCTTTTTTTAATTAGAACAAAGGCTTCATTTTTTTTTGGTTTTATTACGTTTATTCTTAAAGGAATACCAGGTGAGTAATGCAATGGGAATTGACCAGGTGCAATTTTATTTTTTAAATTTATATTTATTAAAATTCTTTTTTTTAAAACTTTTTTAATTATTGAAACATCTAGGCCACCAAATCTTAATATTTTTGGTTTTTTTGTAAGGTCCAAGATTGTAGATTCGACACCTATTTTACTTTTCTGACCATTTAAAATATATTTTATTTTAGAACCAAATTCTTCCTCCACATCAGAAGCTTGTACTGAGCTTAAACTTGAAAATTTATTTGCACTCGGTGCTGCTAATGGGTAATCTAAATTTTTAAGTAAATTTCTTAATAATGTATGTTTTGGAAAACGGACTGCTAAAACTTTATTTTTGTTTGTTACCAATTTTGAAATTTTAGAATTTTTTTTTAGTTTTAATATGTATGTTATTGGGCCCGGAGAAAATTTTTTATAGAGTTTAATGAAATTTTGATTGAAACTACAATCTTGTTTTAGTCTGGTTAGATTGTAATAATGTACAATTAATGGATTATTTAAAGGTCTTTTTTTTAGTGTAAATATTTTTTTTACAGATATGTCTGAATAGGCATTTCCTGCCAATCCATATACCGTTTCAGTAGGTACAGCAATACAGTGATTATTATCTAAAAATTTTTTTGCTTTTTTGATATTTGATTGAATAGATTTCATGTATTAATAATTATTATTATATGAAAGACAAAATTTTACCACCCGATAATGATAATAGCTCACTAGAAGAGTTAACCCAAAAAGCAAACAGAATAATCGAGACATTAGAGAATGAAAAAGATTTAAATAATACCATTAATAGTTATCAAGAATTATTGAAGCTCAATAATGTTATTGAAAAAAAATTCCAAAAAAAATTTAAATTAATTAGTGAAAGTACTAATAAAAAAATAAAAGAAATTATCAAAAAAAATGAAAAATGAACTTCAAAATATTGCAAAAGACACAAATATATATTTAAAAAAATTTATTAATAGTCAAAGTAATTCTAAATTAGTATCTCCGATGAAGTATGGTCTCTTCCCAGGAGGAAAAAAAATAAGGTCAAAAATATTAATAGATATTGGCTATATATTCTCAATTGATTATAAAACATTAATCAAAATTGGAGCAGCTGTTGAATGTATCCACGCATATTCTTTAATTCATGATGATTTACCTTGTATGGATAATGATTATTTGAGAAGAGGCAAGCCATCTACACATATAAGATATGGAGAGTCGACAGCAGTGCTCGCTGGAAATTCTTTATTAACGATGGCTTTTGAAATTTTATCAAACCCTTACCTAGATTTAAATGAAAAGATTAAAATTTCTTTGATAAAAAAATTATCTGAATGCTCTGGTCATTTAGGAATTGCAGGAGGGCAATATTTAGATTTAAACTATGAGAAAAAAAAAATTTCAAAAAATAAAATTGTTGATATGGAAATAAAAAAAACTGGTAAATTATTTAGTTTCTGCTGTGCAGCACCAGCAATAATTAAAAGAAGAGACAAAAAAGAAATAATGTTTTTTGAGAATATAGGTTCTAAAATTGGTTTATTATTTCAAATAGCTGATGATTTGATTGACTTCAGAGGTAATTCAAAAACAGCGGGAAAAAAAACAGGGAAAGATCATAAAAAAGGTAAAGCTACATTGGTTAGTTTATTAGGATATGGTGATTCAATAAAATTTTGTGATAGAATTATTTTAGATGTAAATAAAAATTTAAAAAAGTATGGTTTTGCTTCTATGAAAATTAAAGAAACATTAAACTATATATTAAATCGTAATAAATGAAAAAAAATTATAAATATCTAAATGAAATAAATTTTCCATTTGACCTGAGAAAGTTATCAGAAAGCGAACTGCAAAAAGTTGCTGACGAAGTTAGAGAAGAAATGATTAGTGCGGTTTCGGAGACAGGCGGACATTTAGGAGCTGGATTAGGTGTTGTTGAACTTACTGTAGCCCTTCATTATGTTTTTGATACACCTAATGATAAATTAATATGGGATGTTGGTCATCAATCATACCCTCATAAAATTTTAACTGGTAGAAAAGATAAGATTAGGACCTTGAGGCAAGGAAAAGGATTATCTGGTTTTACAAAAAGATCAGAAAGTGAATATGATCCATTTGGTGCAGCACATAGCTCAACCTCTATATCCTCAGCACTAGGTATAGCCGAAGCAAATAAGTTAGAAAATAAATCCTCAAATGTAATAGCTGTTATTGGAGATGGAGCAATAAGTGCAGGAATGGCATATGAAGCAATGAATAATGCTGGAGCTTCAAAAACAAAGATGATTGTTATCTTAAATGATAACGATATGTCTATTGCTAAACCAGTAGGTGCAATGAGAACTTATTTAGCAAAATTATTTACCGGAAAAATATATTTTAGTCTTAGGGAAACGATAAAATTAATTACATCAGCTTTCTCGAAAAGATTTAGTGCTAAAGCAGGAAAGGCTGAAGATTTTTTAAGGTCAGCAGTAACTGGAGGTACTTTATTTAATTCATTAGGTTTTTATTATGCTGGCCCTATTGATGGTCATGATCTATCAACAATTATTCCAATTTTGAAAAATGCTAGAGATTTAAAATATGAAGGCCCAATAATGATACATATTAAGACGCAAAAAGGAAAAGGATATTCTTATGCTGAAAAGGCGAATGATCATTATCATGGGGTTTCAAAATTTAATGTTGCGACAGGTGAGCAGATCAAAAATAACTCTAATCTCCCGGCCTATACAAAAGTTTTTGCAAATACTTTAGTAAAACATGCTAAGAAAGACAGTAAAATAGTTGGTATAACAGCCGCTATGCCAAGTGGCACGGGAATGGATATTTTTGGTAAAGAATTTCCAAATCGAATGTTTGATGTTGGCATAGCTGAACAGCATGCTGTAACTTTTGCCGCAGGTTTGGCAACAGAAGGATTTAAGCCATATGCCGCTATTTATTCAACCTTTTTACAAAGAGCTTATGATCAAGTTGTTCATGATGTTGCAATCCAGAGTTTACCAGTAAGATTTGCAATTGATAGAGCAGGCCTAGTAGGCGCAGACGGCTCAACACATGCTGGTTCGTTTGATATAACTTATCTATCAACTTTGCCTAATTTTGTGGTTATGGCTGCTAGTGATGAAGCTGAGCTGGTTAAAATGATTAATACCACAGTTGATATTAACAACAAGCCTTGTGCAATTAGATATCCAAGAGGAACAGGAGTTGGCATTGAATTACCCTCAATAGATGAAAAAATTGAAATAGGGAAAGGAAAATTAATACAAAAAGGAAATCAAGTATGTATCTTGAGTTTAGGAACAAGACTTGAAGAATGTAAATCAGCAGCAGAAACATTAAGTACAAAAGGTATTTCGACAACAATCATAGACGCCAGATTTGCAAAACCCTTAGATGAGGAGTTAATCCTTAAATGTGCTAAAGACCATGAATTAATGATAACAATAGAAGAAGGTTCAATAGGTGGTTTTGGATCACATGTAAAAAATTTATTAGCTGAGAAAGGAATATTTGATAAAGGCTTAAAATTTAGAGCAATGACCTTACCTGATAAATTTATTGAACAAGATAATCCTAAAAATATGTATGAAATAGCAGGATTAAATAGCTCTCAAATATCAAAAAAAATTTTAGATATTTTATTTTCAAAGGATTCCATCAGAGTTGTAAAAAGCTAATTTTATTATTCACATTGAGCTTTATTCATCAGATAATGATCTAATAAAACACAATTAAGCATGGCTTCACCTACAGGTACCGCCCTAATCCCAACACATGGGTCATGTCTACCTTTTACTGATATTGTAGTATTATTTCCAAATTTATTTATTGTTTTTCTGGTTGTTAAAATAGAAGAAGTAGGTTTGACGGCGAAAGAAGCAATAATTTCCTGACCAGATGAAATTCCCCCAAGTATTCCTCCAGCATTATTGGAATTAAATTTTAATTTTTTACCTTTTTTAAAAATCTCATCAGAATTCTGTTCCCCGCTTAATTGGGCAGAATTCATTCCCGCTCCAATATTTACTCCTTTAACAGCATTTATACTCATCAAGCCTGAAGCTATATCTGAGTCAAGTTTAGAATAAATTGGAGCACCAAGACCTGCTGGCACACCTGTTGCTCTTAATTCAATAACTGCTCCACAAGAAGAGCCAGATTTTCTTACACTTAATAAATATTTTTCCCAAAGTTTAATCATAGATTTGTCAGGGCAAAAAAAGGGATTTTTTGAGATAATTTTGTCATCCCATTTGCTGGTATCACATCCTAATATACCTATTTGGGTAACTGCACCTTTTGTTTGAAATTTTTTACCAAGTTTTTTTTTAAGAACTATTTTAGCAATTGCTCCTGCTGCTACTCTAGCAGCAGTTTCTCTAGCGGAAGATCTCCCACCACCTCTATAGTCTCTTATTCCATATTTTTTAAAATATGTAAAATCTGCATGTCCTGGTCTAAATTTGTTTTTAATATTTCTATAATCTTTTGTTTTCATGTCTTTATTGTAAATTATTAGTGAGATAGGCGTTCCTGTAGTTTTGCCTTCAAATGTTCCTGACAATATTCGAACTTTATCATCTTCTTTTCTCTGAGTTGTAAATTTTGATTGCCCAGGTTTTCTTTTATCTAACTCTACCTGGATATTTTCTTCATTTAGATTTATATTAGGTGGACATCCATCAACTATACAGCCTATAGCTGGACCATGAGATTCGCCCCAAGATGTGAAACGAAATAGCTTTCCAAATGTATTAAATGACATTATCTATAGTATATAGATTATTTTGTTTAAATTATGAATCAAAAAAACTCACTAGGCCTTAATAATTGTTTTTTAAACCTTGATGATCCAATACAGTTATTCAAAATATGGATGGAAGAGGCAATCAAATCTGAGCCAAACGATCCAAATGCAGTTTCATTAGCTACATCAAACAGAGATAATACTCCTTCAGTAAGAATGGTTTTATTAAAAGATTTTAATCAAAAAGGATTTGTTTTTTACACCAACTTAAATAGTCAAAAAGGTAATGAATTAAAAGATAACCCAAAAGCAGCCATGTGTTTTCACTGGAAAAGTTTGCTAAGACAAGTAAGAATTAATGGCACAGTTTCATTAGTGTCAGATACAGTTGCCGATGAATATTATTTTTCAAGACAATACGAAAGTAGAATTGGAGCCTGGGCATCAAATCAAAGTAAAGAATTAAAGAGCAGAGATGATTTAATAAAATCAATAGAGCTATATAAAAAAAAATACAATGACAAAAATAAAGTTCCTAGGCCAACTCATTGGTCTGGATGGAATTTATCTCCTGTAAGCATTGAATTTTGGTTAGATGGAGAAAATAGAATACATGAAAGATTGAAATATATAAAAGATGAAAGCGGTAAATGGACAAAATTATTATTAAGCCCTTAAAAGTTTCTTGATAAACTAAATGAAGTTAAATTTTTAAGAATTTCTTTTTCTTTAGAATCTTTAAATACACTTAAAGAATTTGAGGATAAGTTGATATAATGTTGAGCTTTAAGATAACATTCTTGAATTATTTTATATCTATTTATTAATGAAATTATAATATTTAAATCATCTTTCGTTCTTATTTCTTTATTAAAAATTTCAGTCATTTTATTTTTATCATTAATATCTAGTTTTTGAAAAAGTAAAATTATTGGTAATGTGATTTTTCCCTCAAAAAAATCTTGACCAATTTTTTTACCAAACAATTTAAGTTCTGAATTATAATCAAGTGTATCATCTGCAATTTGAAAAGTTAAACCTAAATTTCTCCCATAAAATTCTAATGCATTTTTTTCTTTTGAACCTACATTTGATAAAATCGCACCAGATTTAGTTGCTGCTGCAAATAATTCAGCAGTTTTTGCCGAAATTATTTTAAGATAGGTTTCTTCTAGCATATCAACTTCACCTTTATGTTGGAGCTGAAGAACTTCTCCTTGAGCAATTTTTGATGATGTTGATGATAACAATTTTAATATTTCAAGATCACCGTCCTCAACCATCATTTCAAAACATCTGCTTAAAAGATAATCACCAATTAAAACTGAGGAGTGATTATTCCAAATTTTATTCAAAGTTTTTTTTCCTCTTCTTACAACTCCTTCGTCAATTACATCATCATGCATTAAGGTTGCACTATGGATTAATTCAACACAAGCAGCTAAGTTGATATCTCTTGAGCCTTTTAAATATCCACATAATTTTGCGCTTCCGAGAGTTAATAAAGCTCTTAATCTTTTTCCTCCTGTTTCGATATGGTAATGTGTCATCTTTTGAACTAACTCAACCTCACTATTTAATTTTGATTTAATTCTTTCCTCAGTTAAAATAAGTTTATCTTCAACTGACTCTTTTAGTTGGAAATATGAGTCATTTATTTGATTTTTAAGCTGTACGACAGTTCCCATAATTAATTTAAACTATTATAATTAAGTTTTATATATTACTTATCAATTGACGCACCTATTTCTTCAATTATAAGTAGTCTTTATATTCAATTAATAATTCTATAAATAATACGTATGTTCTCTTTTTTAAAAAAGAAAAAAATCGTGGCTCACTTAAAATTAAGTGGGGTTATTGGAAATGTTGGAAAATTTAAGCAGGGTTTAGATTTTGCTAGCCAAGAAGAATTAATTAAAAAGGCTTTTTCTTTAAAAAAAGCAGAGTGTGTAGCAATTACAATAAATTCGCCTGGAGGGTCACCTGTTCAGTCTCATATGATATACAATTTTATCAAGCATCAAGCTAAAAAAAATAAAAAACAAGTTTTAGTTTTTGCTGAAGATGTGGCTGCATCAGGTGGATATTTGATTGCATGTGCTGGTGATCAAATTTATGCAAATTCAAGTTCAATAATAGGATCCATCGGGGTTATTTATTCTTCTTTTGGTTTTACTGAGTTAATCAAAAAAATTGGTATTGAAAGGAGGGTGCATACTGCAGGAAAAAACAAAAGCACGCTAGATCCTTTTTTGGACGAAAAAAAAGAGGACATTGAACGATTGAAGAACATACAATTAGATCTACATAGAGAATTTATTAGTGTAGTTGAAGATAGCCGGGGAAATAAACTTCAAAAAAAAGAAGTTGAATTATTTTCCGGAGAATTTTGGTCAGGCAATAAAGCTAAAGAACTAGGATTGATTGATGGATTGGGAGATCTAGACCAAGTTTTAAAAGAAAAATTTGGAGAAAATTTAGTTATTAAAAAATTTGAAAAACCAAAAAATTGGCTTAATAAAAAACTATCTACGTCTAATGATCAATTAGATCAATTAGCAAATATACTAGATGAAAGATCTATTTGGCAAAGATATGGTCTCTAAAAAAAATAAAAAAAAAATTAAGTATCACACTTTTCAAGAAATAATCCTTAACTTACAGAAATTTTGGAGTAAGCATGGTTGTATAATTTTACAACCTTACGATATGGAAGTAGGAGCTGGCACATTTCATCCTGCAACCACTTTAAGATCTCTTGGGCCAAAACCCTGGAAGGCTGCTTATGTTCAACCTTCGAGAAGACCGACAGATGGTAGATATGGAGATAATCCAAATAGACTTCAACATTATTATCAATTTCAAGTAATTATTAAACCTTCACCATTGAATATCAAAAAACTTTATTTAAATAGTTTATCAGTTATTGGAATTGATCACAAAAACCATGATGTTAGATTTGTAGAAGATGATTGGGAGAGCCCAACATTGGGAGCTGCAGGACTTGGATGGGAAGTTTGGTGTGATGGAATGGAAATTACACAATTTACATATTTTCAACAAATGGCTGGATTTCAATGTAAACCTGTTTCTGTTGAGATAACTTACGGTTTAGAAAGAATTTGTATGTTTACTCAGAAGAAGAGTAATGTTTATGATTTGATCTGGAATGATGAGGAAGTACGGTATGGAGAAGTTTTTCATCAAGCAGAAAAAGAATTTTCATCATATAATTTTGAATATGCTAATACAGACAATCTTTTTAAGATGTTTAACATGTTCGAACTAGAAGCAAAGTCATTAGTTGACAAAAAAATATCTTTACCAGCTTATGATCAATGTTTGAAGGCAAGTCATATTTTTAATGTGTTAGATGCTCGAGGGGCAATTAGCGTTGCACAACGAGCTGAATATATAGCTAAGATTAGAGAAATAACAAAATCAGTGGCTGCAATTTGGATTGAAACTCAATCATAAAATGTCAGAATTTTTTTTAGAATTATTTAGTGAAGAAATTCCAGCTGGACTTCAAAAAAAACTAAGAGAAAATTTATTAGAAAAATTTCAAATTTTATTTAATCAAAAATTTATTAAATTTAAAAAAAATTTTTCATTATCAACGCCTAATAGGCTAGTTGTCGTATTTGATGGACTTGATAAAAAAGTAAAGATTAAACCTCAGGAAATTAAAGGACCAAAAACTAATGCACCCATTCAAGCATTAGAGGGCTTTTTGAAATCAAATAATATAGAAAAAAAAAACTTATATAAAAAAAAAACTGAAAAAGGTGAATTTTATTTTTATAAAACAAAACCCACAACTCTAAAAACACAAGATTTACTAACAGAGTCTATTCCAAAAATATTAGAAAACTATCAATGGAAAAAGTCAATGAAATGGGGTGATTTTAATCTCAATTGGGGAAGACCGTTAAAATCTATCTTTTCAGTTTTTGATAAAAAAGTTATTAAGTTTAATTTTCATCACCTTATTTCATCTCATACAACGATAATTGATAAAGATTTTGAAGATAAGAAAAAATTTTTTTTAGATTTTAAAACTTATGAAAAATTTTTTGAAAAAAATGGAGTAATAATTAATCAGAATAAAAGACTTAAATCAATTAATCGACAATTTTCTAATATTTTAAATAAAAAAAAATTAAGTATTAAAGATAATCCAGGTCTCTTTGATGAAGTAGTTAACATCGTTGATAATCCCAATGTTTTGTTATGCAGTTTCAATAAAAAATTTTTATCAATTCCTAATGAGATTTTAATTTTAACTATGCAATTTCATCAGAAATATTTTCCAACATTTGATCATAAAAATGAAATCACTAATGAATTTTTAATTATTTCAAATAAAAAAGATAAAAAAGGTCTTATAAAACTTGGCAATGAAAGAGTGATTGATGCAAGATTGAGTGATGCAGAATTCTTTTGGAACAAAGATAAGACACTAAATTTAGTGAAAAGAGTCTCAGAATTAAAATTAATGAATTTTTACAAAGGTTTGGGAACTTACTTTGACAAAGTACAAAGAATGAGAAAATTGGGTGGATTAATTTCAGATGAATTACTAATTAGTAAAGAAAAAGTAGAATTATCAGCGTCTATCTGCAAAACAGATCTTACTTCAGATTTGGTCGGAGAATTCCCAGAACTTCAAGGAGTAATGGGAGGATATTTTTCAACTCATCAAGGATTTGACAAAGATATTTCGTTAGCGATTAGTGAGCAGTATTTACCAATAGGGTTTAATTCGAAAGTTCCAAAAAAAAATTATAGTATTGCATTATCTCTTACAGATAAAATCGACACTATAGTAGGATTTTTTGGTATTAATGAAAAACCAACAAGTTCTAAAGATCCATTGGCACTCAGAAGAATAGCGCTTGGTATAATCAGAACAATAATTGAAAATAAAAAAGATTTGAAAGTAAATGATTTGATCAATTATTCATTAAGTCTTTATCAAGATCAAGGATGTTTATTAACTAATAAAGAATTACAAAAAGAATTATTTATTTTTTTACAAGATAGATTTAAGTATTATCTAAAAGAAAAGGAAATAAGGTTTGACATTATAGAAGCCTCTTCATCATCATTTTCATTAAATAAATTATTTTCATGTTTTGAAAAAGCTAGATGTTTAAATAAAGTTATTAATAACCAAATAGGTATAGATATAATTTCAAGCTACAAAAGAGCATCAAATATACTTGGAAGTGAGTTGGGAAATAATAAAATAGAAATAAATAACACAACTGACCCAGGTATTTTTAAAAGTGATTATGAAAAAAATCTTTTTAAAAAAATTAATGAAATTAAAAAATATTTTTCAGGAATTAATAATGATGAAAATTATGAGCAATCACTATTAATTTTAGCAGGTGCCAAAAAGGAAATTTTTGATTTTTTAGACAATGTAAAAGTCAATGAAGATAACGAAAATTTAAGAAAAAACAGATTGGAACTTTTAAATATGTTATGTAAAACCTTTCAAAATTTTATAGATTTTCAATTATTAAAAGCAAACAATGAATAAACTAATTTTAAATTTTAATTCAAAAGACACAAAAAAAATTAAAAATATAAAAAATTTTTTAGGAGGTAAAGGAGCAAATTTATCAGAGATGGGAAGAATGGGTATGCCTGTGCCTCCAGGTTTTACTATTTCAACCAAAGTTTGTGACATATTTTATAAAGATAAAAAAAAATTAAATAAAAAAATAATTAAACAAATTAAAACAGAGCTTAAAAAAATTGAAAAAGAAGTATTTAAGAAATTTGGAGACTTAAAAAATCCACTTTTGTTGTCTGTTAGATCTGGTGCTAGAGTGTCAATGCCGGGCATGATGGATACAATTTTAAATCTTGGATTAAATGATAAAACTGTAGTTGCATTAGCTAATAAAACTTTAAATGGAAGATTTGCAAAAGATAGTTATAGAAGATTTATTCAAATGTATGCTAATGTTGTTATGGGTGTTGAGAGCTATCATTTTGAGGAGTTAATAGAAAATTATAAATTAACTAAAGGTGTTTTATTAGATACAGAATTAGATGAACAAGATTGGGATGATTTAATAAATGATTTTAAAAACACAGTCAGAGAAAAAACTAATAAAGAATTTCCTCAAGATGTTTATCAGCAATTATTTGGAGCCATTAGTGCAGTATTTTTGTCATGGGAAAGTAAAAGAGCTAAAGTTTATAGAAAACTAAATCATATACCTTCTGAATGGGGAACGGCTGTTAACGTGCAATCAATGGTATTTGGCAATATGGGAGATGATTGCGCAACAGGTGTGGTATTCACAAGAAACCCTTCAAACGGAGCAAATGATATCTATGGAGAATATCTTGTTAATGCTCAAGGTGAAGATGTTGTTGCTGGAACTAGAACGCCACAATACATAACAAAAAAAGCAAAAAAAGAAGCAAAGGTGAAAGAATCTTCTATGGAAGAGAAAATGCCTAAAGTTTTTTCACAATTGCGTAAAATTTTAAACCAATTAGAAAAACATTATAAAGATATGCAAGATGTTGAATTCACTGTTGAGAATAATAAACTTTGGATTCTTCAAACTCGATCTGGAAAAAGGACAGCAAGGTCAGCTGTAAAGATTGCTGTTGATATGGTTAGTGAAAAATTAATAACTAAAAATGAAGCTGTTTTAAGAATTGATCCAAATTCTCTTGATACATTATTGCATCCAACTTTAGATGAGAATAGTTCTTTAGAAGTAATTGCCAATGGTCTTCCAGCATCCCCAGGTGCCGCTAGTGGTAAAGTTGTTTTTACATCTGAAGAGGCTGAAAGATTAAATAATATGATGCAAGATACTATTTTAGTTAGAATTGAAACATCTCCAGAAGATATACAAGGAATGCATGCAGCTAAGGGAATATTAACCGCTAGAGGTGGAATGACTAGTCATGCAGCTGTAGTTGCCAGAGGAATGGGAAGGCCGTGTGTGTCAGGATCAAGTGAAATTGATATAAGTTATGACAAAAAAATATTTAAAACCTCATCTGTAGAAGTCAAAGAAGGAGATATAATTACAATTGATGGTTCAACAGGAAGAATTATTAAAGGAAGTGTTGAAACAGTAAAACCTGAAATTTCAGGTGATTTTTCGAAATTAATGAGATGGGCAGACAATATCAGAAAACTAAAAGTAAGAACAAATTCCGAAACACCAATAGACACAAAAACTGCAAGAGATTTTGGTGCTGAAGGAATAGGTCTTTGCAGAACAGAGCATATGTTTTTTGATGAAGAAAGAATTTTATCAGTTAGAGAAATGATTTTATCAAAAACCAAAGAGGATAGAGATAGGGCTCTCGAAAAACTTTTACCACATCAAAAAAAAGACTTTATGGAAATATTTAAGATAATGCATGGTTTACCCGTAACAGTAAGATTGCTTGATCCACCATTACATGAATTTTTACCAAAGTCTGAAAAAGAAATTTCTGAAGTTGCTAATGTTGTTGGTACAGATTTAAGTGAAGTTAAAACCAGGATTGACGAACTTCATGAGCAAAATCCTATGCTAGGTCATAGAGGTTGTAGGCTAGGAATTTCTTTCCCAGAAATTTATGAGATGCAATGTCGTGCAATCTTTGAAGCCTTATCACAGCTTAAAAAAAATAAGCAAAAATTTGCATTTCCAGAAATTATGATTCCACTAGTGTCAACAGAAGCAGAAATAAGAATAATGAAAGATTTAGTAATACGTGTTGCAGGACAAGTTGAAAAAGAAAATAAAATTAAAATAGATTATTTAGTAGGCACGATGATTGAATTGCCAAGAGCAGCAATAAAAGCAAAAGATATAGCTAAACATGCTGAATTTTTTAGCTTTGGAACAAATGACTTAACTCAAACTACTTTTGGAATAAGCCGTGATGATAGCGGGAAGTTTCTAAATGATTATATCGATAATAAGATATTTTCAATAGATCCATTTGTTTCCATAGATGAAGGTGTTGAAGATTTAATCGAAATTGCAGTATTGAAAGGAAAAAAACAAAATAAAAAAATTAAACTAGGTATTTGTGGAGAACATGGGGGCGATCCTAAAAGTATTTATTTTTGTTCTAAAATTGGTCTCGACTATGTATCGTGTTCACCTTATAGGGTTCCAATTGCAAGATTAGCCGCTGCTCAAGCAGAAATACATAAAAAATGAAAAAGTTTTTATTTGTTATATTTCTAAACTTAATTTTTAACGTAAATGCCAATGCTTTTTAACTTCGTTGAAAATTGTATACTTATCAAATGATTGATCAATTTTTTTGGTGGTGTGTTGGAGTCCTTCAAAATATCGGAACAGTTACTGGTATGGGTTACAACTTGGCAAATATTGTTATTTTTGTAATTTTACAACCAGGATTAATTCTT
>CESM01200629.1_pt1 | contig 15053 bp, 29 predicted proteins | sample 361421 | NCBI WGS metagenome assembly CESM01 (sample SAMEA2622219, study PRJEB7988) | marine metagenome | isolation source: saline water (ENVO:00002010), including | reverse complement strand
CGTGATGCATTGCGCACTGCATTGTTTATTATTTCTTCGTTTACATCTTGTTTGAATTGCACAGTAAGATCCACACAACTCACATTCAGTGTGGGCACACGTATTGCACTGCCTTTGATTTTGCCTGCCATTGCAGGATACACATGTTGCAGTGCAGTTGCGGCACCTGTGCTGGTTGGTATCATGTTTGAACCTGCGGCTCTGGCACGATACAAATCTCTGTGCCGTTTGTCTATGGTGCCTTGATCACCTGTGTACGAATGCACAGTTGTCATTTGTCCACGCACAATACCAAATGCATGATCCAACACTTTTACCAATGGTGCCAAACAGTTTGTTGTACAACTAGCATTGCTCACCAACACATCTTCTGCTGTGAGTGTGTTGTGATTTACACCATACACCACAGTACGGTCAACGTTTTTTGCTGGTGCGCTTATAAGAACTTTGCTGGCACCATGTTCAATGTGTGCTCTGCTGGTTTCGTTGTTGAAAGCACCTGTGCATTCAAACACAATATCTGTGTTGATCCATGCTGGTGCTTCACGTGATGCTGTCCATGTTATGTCTTGTAACTGTTGTTCGTTGGGTGTGTATCTTCCGTGTACTGTATCATACTTGAGCAAGTGCATGTTTGCTTCAGGTGTTCCACTTGCATTGATGTGCGATATTTTCATATCTGGTCTGTCTTGTAATATGTGCCTGGTGAGGCATCTGCCTATCCTACCAAAACCGTTTATACCAACTCTAATCATTAATTATTCTCCGTAGTCGCCAAGGCGTAAAACACACAGTTCCCAAACTAATATGATCCGCACCTGCATCTATATACCGTTGTGCGTCTGGTTTAGCGTAAACACCGCCTCCAGCAATAACTTGTACATGTGGGTGTGTTTCTTTGATGTATGCAATTTGATTCAATGTGTATGGTTGCAGAGCTCTACCACTTAGTCCACCTCTGTCTGTTGGCAATGTATTGCTTGCATGTATTTGAGTATAGCCTAAGTCAACCAATTTGTCAACTAACAGATGAGTTGCTTTTGGAGGTATTTTTACTATGCACCAGTCACTTTGCATGTGTTGTGGAAACTTGTCAAAGTCTGTCCATTTGGTTGTGTCTTCATGCTCTGACAAATTTGGACAACTTATGTTTAGTTCTATGTTGCGTTTGGGCGATATTGTCATCAATACTTTTGTCCAATCAGCAGGCTGTATTGCGGCTATGCTCATACAACTATTGTAGTCTGTGCGCCACATGCCTTCAAACAAACCAGGATTGCGCAAGCCCAGTCTGTTTACCCAACCTTGTCTGGTAAGTCTCAATGTACGGATTATTTGTTTTAGTCTGCCTGGACGTGGTTCAACTGTCCATGTGCCTGTAACACTTACGGCATCTTTGCGTTTTATGTAGTTGCCAAATGGTGCGCTAACAAAATAGGTCATCAACAGCCTTTGCTGGATCAGGTGCATTTGTAACTGCTCTGCCAACAACTATGTAGTCTGCACCAAGTTCTTGTGCTTCAGTGGCTGTTACAGTTCTAACCTGACCCTTGTTTTTGCCTATACCAGGACACACTCTGATCATGCCAGGTGTGAGTGGCTTTACTATTTCTATGTCTTTTGCACTGCAAATCATTCCTGCAAACCCATATGGTCTTATTCTGTCTATGCTTTCTCTCCACATAACTCTGTTGCCACCAGGTAACCAGTTTGTTATCTCCAACAAGTCACTGCCTGTCCAACTTGTAAGATATGTAACTCCCAGCATTTTTACTTGATCTTTGTACTCTTCAAGTTCTTCAAATACTGCCTTGTTGTTGAGTGTGCATACTGTGGTCATTGTTGCACCCTTGTCAACAATGCGTTGCATCACTTGCTTTACAGTGTTTGGAGTATCCCATAGTTTGCAGTCAATGAACAATTCGTCTGCCAAACTTTTGAGTAGATTTGTGTGTTCCCACATGAGATGATTTACTTTGAATCCATCTACACTGCCTTTTAGTTGGCCTGCTATCTCAATGTTGCGTTCTGCGTTGGTGTCATCTAGTGCTACAATTACCTTCATTTTGATTCTCTGTTTAGTTTGTTGTTTCTTGAATTTTGCAATCCAATATCAAAATCAAATTCTTGTTGACATCTGGGACAGCAACTATACTTTTCATCGTCGTATAAGGTTTCACATTTACGACATTCAACAAGCATTATTCCCACCTGTTCAACATTGTTTCGTCTTCCCAACTTTGTGGTTGACTGTATGCCCACTTGCACAGAAAACTGCGTCTTGGTGTTCTAACAGGTGGCAGTGTGTGCCACGTGTTTTCTGTTGCAAAGAATCCCCATGCTGTATTGTGTTGATAAGGAATTACTGCGTGATTGTCTCTGCTGAATTTTTTGTGTTCATGCAGTATCACCGCTTCTCTTTGTCCAGTGTTTGATTCATGTGGAAAGTATACCTGCAGATTCAACATCAGTTGTGATGCATCTTTGACATCATTGTGTGCTTGTAAGAAGTACTGTGGTTTGGTTTGATGCACTGACATTTGTCTGCGTATGCATGTGTCGCCAACTGTGTGTCCACACGCATCATACACTGGTTGTACTAGACTTTGCAGTTGTTCGCAAACGTCTTGCCATTCTTCTTCGTCATGTGCATGAAAGAAACTTATTCCAGGCTGGGATTGTTCTTCGTTCCATGGAACATTCCATACTCTGTTGTACACTTGTTCATAGTTGTCAAACACGTTTTCAATAACAACGTGTGGCCATGGATCTTTGTGTAGTGTTATAGTTCTCGTTCTTGTATCAGTCGCCATGCGCAATAATAATCCCATAATCTAAAAGTGGACCACAACAGTGTTGCACCTATAATACCAAATGCCGCTGGATCCAAATACATAAACTTCATAATCACAAGGATAGCATTGCTCCATCCATATATTATAAAGTAATCATACCATCTAATCATCTTGTTGCTTTCGTGCAAATTTTATATCGCAGTATCCACAAGTTACCGTACCGCCATCTGGTATGGTGTAGTATACTTTAGGATGATCCATGGCTTCTCCCATGCACCAAACTCTATTTGTGTCCACATAGACAATTGTTTCGGGGTACTTTTTTACGGCTGGCTGTTCTGTCTGTTTTCGCAAATTTCAGGCCATCCAAATGGCAGTTTGAGTTGATGTTGTTTGTCTGTTCCGATTTCAGTGATTTCTTCGTCTTCAACCATTACAAGTTTTTTGCCGTCTATTACAAAGCCTACTGCTTTGAGGAATCTTGTCATGCGTTCAAGAACTTCATCTATTTGTTCTTCTTCAAATTTTACTTCTATAACTTCAGGTTGGCAGTCGTCATAGTAGTTGAATGTATGCTTGAAATGGTATTTGCTCATTTGGCTACGTCATCTGATCCGTTCAACAATGCTAGGTCTGCGTCTGCGTCATCATCACCGTCATTAATGATTCTTTCCACAACCACTTTCTTTTCTTCATCGCTTATTTGAGTTAGCTCACGTGCAAATGCACTTGCAGTAGCGGCATCACTGTTAGGCGTGAGTGTATACCCATCATCTACCAACTGTGAAATAGCATCATCTTTTCCATGCGGATCGGACAAGTCTATATCACCTGGTGAAATGTGCGGAATGTATCTGTTTTCATCAACATCAAGATACATGCGGTTGAGGTTCTTTTCGTTTTCAAGTGCTTCAATTGGATCAATGCCGTCCAAGAATTTGTTCCAATCAAAATCAATGCCGCCTACACTGTCCCACATGTCGCCTTCGTATGCAGGATATGACTTGATGAACTCTTTGTATTTGTTGTGCAATTCTTCAAGTCTAGCAGGATCAATTGGTTCCAATCCCAAATTTGCACATATTTTTTGTATGGCGCTGGCATCAACCAGCATCTCTTCACATGTGGTTCTTGCGTCCCAGTTCTCCATGTCTTTTTTGTATTCTACATTTACAACATCAATTAGTTCCCACTTGGCATCGTCAAATGTTGTGCTTTCTACAAATGCATTGTAGGTTAGATACAAACGTTGACGACCATTTTTGTGTGGCTCGCCTTTTATAAACAGTGACTTTACTTTTACAGTTGGGTGCAGTGCAGTGATAGCATCTCCAATGTCTTCGTAGTGATGTGATTTGGCAAAAGTTTTTGGAACAACAATAACAGTTTTTATTGCACCGCCCGGATGATCGGCACAATCTACAAGTGCTTTTGCAATTTTGTCAAATTGATTTACAATCTGTGTGATATCACCTGTTGCTGTTGCACTTTCCCAAATTTCATCTACGTTTTCAATAATATCAATTTCGTCTGCTAGGATTTGATATTTGTATTGTGGATCACTTTGATCGTTTCCTTTATTCCTAAGTGTTTGACCATGTAAATCTCTTTCAAGGTCTGGGTATGTTCCATTTGGTCCATCCACCAATTGCACAAACTGCATAGGTGGTAACACTGCTGGCAAACAATCTGGACTTTGGCTCAGCAACCAAGTCACAGGCATTGTGTTTACGCCTGGGTGTGTAGGACAAATAATAATGTTTTGTTCCATTGGCTTCTCCGGTTAGCTCTTAGCACTATTTATGAGCCAGTTGTCAATGTAGGTTTGATCTTGTATTCTACTTAGTTTGAACACCCTTTGACATAGATTTTGCACAAGTTTTGCATCTTTTGCTTTGCTTTGTTCTTGTGCCAGCTGTAGCACAGCAGGATCTTCTGGCAAGCCCATAAAGTTTGCATACACATTAGGATCCAATTGCTGTTGGTGATCCCAAATTACAGCAACCATTCCAACATACATGTCTCCTTCTGCATGTTCTACCAATTGATCTTTGAGTGTGAGCAGTTCATCTTTGGCTAGATCTGGCAGTGCCAAACCCACAGTGCCATCTTTACTGCTGGCAAGTTGTGTGATTATTTTTTTGAGTCTAAATCTTTTGTAGCCTAGTTCATGCAACGATTGAATATCTTCGTTGATTACTTGGTCCACGCTTTTGTCAATGCGCAATGTTTGAATTGCTTCTTGACATCTATCGCCTACAAATATTAGTACCTGCTTCATACGTCTGGCATCTCTTCGCTGGTGCCTAAGATTTCAGGCACATCAATGCCGTAGATTTTTTCACCATCTACTTCAATACCACGTGTCCATCTACCATGGCTTACCAGTATGTATTGGCCTTCTGTGATATCATCTACTTCGTCACCAACACTGATGGTTTGAAACCATCTTGCTCGCACACCACGTTCTTCACTGTTGTCTGCAAGTGTGATAACTCCACCTTTGGTTACACGATTCTTGTTGGGATCTTCAAGCAATCTCGCGATCACTTTGCCCCGTAATGCTGTTACTGTCATTTGATGCTCCGTTATTATTTGATATCGATGTCCATCATACTGCCATCGCTGTATTCGATTTCCCAGTATTCACTTCCATCTTCTCTGGTTTTTTTGGTTCTGTTTAGTTCAACTTCACCACCGCCTGTGCCTTCATTGAAAAACTCTGCTTCATGCTTTTGTGCTTTGTTGTTGAACTGATCTGGTTCAATGATTGGTTCTGGCTCAGGTTTGGGCTTGCTTTTTGCTTTGGGTTTTGGTGCAGGTGCTGGTTCCGGAGTTGGAGCAACCGGAGCCAAGTCTTCTTTGAGACTTACTTCAACTGATTCTGCAGGCGGAGTTTTGTAGTATTCGTTTGTGACATCTTCTCTGCGGACAACCACTTTGTTCTTTCCATCAACAATGTCACCTCTTGCATTGATAGGCACGTTGCTTACTGCTCGTGTCTTTTCATGCGCACTTGCTAAAGCCTGCATGTTTATGGGTCTACCCAATCTTGTTTTATGCTGTGGCATAATAACTCCTATTTCAAAAATTCTGCGATATCTAAATTATAACGTATACTATTTACTTTATGTACGCCTATTAGATATAAAATGTAGCTAGCAACACTGGATCCTCTGCCAACACCCCACACAATATTGTGATCTCTTAGTGTGTCAATAAAGTATACTAGAAACTTTAGCAGTGTTTGCAATCCACGTTTGTTGTATTCACGCAGTTCGTTCTTCACTCTAATCCATTCTGTGCTAGTATATATATCATCTGTGTCCACAGTTTGTTGCACTCGGTCAAACAACCATTGTTCAACATCCATGTTTTTGTACTTTTCTGGCAACTTCCAACCATCTTCACTGATGCATTTGGTTACAAACTCATCTTTGGCTAGTGTGCTGGGCTGTTCAACACGTATTGTGTCACCACTGTCAAAGTAGTTGGTCCATGTGTTGTATTCATCAAACTCAGCAGTGTCCGTGGTTACTGCATTCTTGATATTGTTGTTGCGCAACCATACGTCCACAACATCATCAGCAGTTAGAATAGTTTGATAGTTTGTGTTCATCTTCATCCAATATTAATTATGTCATCTAAATCATCAGACTTGTCATCGGCTTCCATTTGTGCCTTTTGATTTTTCAATTGTATTTGAAAGTTGATTTCATTCATGATCAACTCAAACTGTTGTGCAACCATCATGCTGTGACTTGCTCGCATTGCTACTGCACGTTTCTTCTGTAGTTCAATCCTAGCATTCAACAACTCTTCAACAGTCATATCTGCATAGTTTGTTTCCATTAGAGGTCACCTTCTTTTCTATTCTCAGAATAGTGTACATCAAATTCGCCACCTGGATAACGTGCTTTGAGTTTTTCAACATTCATTTCAATGATCTTGTTTGGATCATAGTTGATGCTTTCACATGCTTGTATCCAATACCAAATGATATCTCCAAGCTCTCTGGCCATGTGATACTTGGTGTCTTCGTCCATGGGCTTGCCTTGGAACATACACTTCTTTACAATTTCATTTAGTTCGCCTGTTTCACTGGCTAGGCCAATTGCGGCTGTTAGCATTTTAGGAACATGTACAACCTGTCTTAGTTTGTCCATTCTTGCTTCTAGTGCTTGGCTGTTTTTGCTTTCGTCGCTGGTTACGCCTTCTACAAATTCGGCGTATTTTTTCAAATCGATCATACATATCTCCATACAGTTGTATCTGCTAATTGTAAACTAGTTCCCCAGTATCTGTCAAGTGATTTCGTATAATTTATAAATTTTGTCCACTGATCTGGGTCACCTATTTGTTCCAGTGCATCATATAGTACACTGGTTTCGATTGGTGTGTTTTGCAAGTACAACTTCATTTGATGCTTGAGATCAAATGGCGCATTTGTAACACACAAATAACTTGGATATCTAACTATATCTCTGTTCCATATTCTTATTTTGTTGTCTTTGGTCCACTGCCAAAGGTTGTTGAGATCAAACAAGTTCAACACACTTATAGCACTATGCACATGCAATTGCACATTTGGCATGCCCAAGTTTCTGTACCACTGCACAGTTTCTTCAACTTGTTCCCACTTGCTGGGAGGACGTATGTAGTCATTTACTGCACCAACTCCATCAATGCTGAATGCAATTTCAACACTGCCCAACTGTTCCCAAATTTCAAGTATTCTATCATTGGGTCTTACAGTTGCATTTGTGTGATACCTTGCATACACTCTGCCACTGTGTGGATTGTCTTCTACTAGTTTTTCCAAAAACAATTCATGATCTGGGTGCATCATTGGCTCACCGCCCATGAATTTTATTCTGTCAACTTCGCTTAGGTCAATGTCTATACAGTCTATATCTGTTCTGTACTCTGGCCACACTCGTTCTTTGTAGCCTGTTATTTCATGTGACAAATGTTTTTGTACGCCTGCCCAACGTGTGCTATCATTGCTGTTGCACATTCTGCAGGCTAGGTTGCACAAGTTGCCAAATGATATTTCAATGTATCTGGCGTTTTGTTTGCCAAACTTTGATGTGTCAACGTCTTCGTATATTTCGTTGAACTCTTTGCGCATGCTACGCACACCTTTGAGATCTTCTACTTTGCACTTTACACAATGCTCAGGATAGTTGCCAGCAAGGAATTCACGTTGTGGATATTTGTGATGATACTCGCTTAGTTTGTAGCCAGGATATGGACCCAATGTCAAATGTGCCATTGGTGAATTTTCTGTGCCATGAAATCTACAGCATGGAGTTACTGTGCCTGGGTTTTGTATACAGTGTCCTACCCATGGCAGTACACATGTGACACCCTCTGGTTCAGGTTCACTTTTCAGCAACTTGCCTACTTTGTTGAGAAACTTAGACTGCAAAACTCTCACCACAGCCACAGGATGCTGTGGCGTTGGGGTTCTGTACAGTGAGGTAACTTCCTCCTAGTTCACGTACATAATCTACTGTACATCCAAATAAAAACATTTCTGCCATTGGATCTACTACTAGTACATCGTCTAGTACAGGAAAACCTTCTGGATCATCTGTCATGTTCCATTCATATTTGAATCCGCTACAACCGCCACCCTTTACATTTAGGGTTGCGTACTGTCTGCCAGCTTCTGCCAATTGACTCATTAGGTAGTCCTTGGCTTCTGGGCTAACTGCTAGCTTCATGTTCTGGTCTCCATATAAATTGATCTAACTCTTGTGTGTTCAAAGATTCGTACACGGGATTTTTGTAGACTGCAATACGATTGTCTCGCCAGTGTCCCGGATGGGTCTCTTCTTGTTCTACATGTGTACTTATCCCATCGAAGTTGTAGATTACACAGCCTTGATTGATTTGTGCTTGCCAACGTGCAATTTGTGGATCTGGTGTTTGAAGTATTTCTTGTGCTCTTACTTTCCAACCACGTATGCCTGGCAGTTCATTTACCAACAAACCTCTACTGCTCAACAGTGGTGCATACAGTTCTACCACACGCAAGAAGTTTTCATGTTGGTAATCTGTGGCATCAAACACAATCAAATCAAAGTCACCATAGTTGCGTTGTAGTTGTTGTATGGTGCTTTCTGCTAGTCCATCTGCAAACAAAAAGTCAATGTTGATTTGCATGTTGAGTTTGAACTTGGCCAATTGTTGTAGCGCACCCATTGTGCCACTCAACCCGCCTTTTCTGCTGTTGTTGTCCACATCTGGTAGCAGTGGATCAATGCCCACCACTCTGGCATCAGGAAAGTTTTTGCTCCACATAAAGTGTGAACCGCCGCCACCTATGCCCACTTCTAGTATACGGCGCAGGTCGCCATGTTGTACCAACTGTGGTATTACCAAATCATAGAACACACCAAAGCCACGTGGCTGTTTCATTGAGTGTTTGTAACTAAACATCGTCCCAACTTTCTATAAAAATAGCCATGCGTTCTTCTTTGGTTTTGTCTCTGTTGATTTCATAGTCTGGTAATGGATCTTTTTCATCTACAATAACTCTGTCCTCGCCCCACAAGTCTGCATACTTTTGATTGAACTCTACCCAACTTTCACCTTCAGCAGTGGTGTCTGGAAATATAGCATCTTCAGGACACTCAGGTTCACATACTCCGCAGTCAATGCATTCTTGTGGATTGATAACCAATGTGTTTGGTCCTTCATAAAAGCAATCCACTGGACAAACTGCAACACAGGCTGTATGTTTGCAACCAATGCATTTGTCATTTACAATGTATGTCAATCAAAAACCCCAAGTATAAGTTTTGCATCTTCACTCATGTTCCATGGTCCAAAGGGAGGATCAAACGTTGTGATCACTTCACATTCATCTACACCATCTACTGCAACGGTGGCCCAACGAATATCATCAATGATTTGATCTGCCGCTGGACAAAATGCACTGGTAAGAGTGTGTGTTACTTTTACCATTGGAAATTCATCTGTGTTGATATCATATATCAATCCTAGATCGTAAATGTTGATGCTGATTTCAGGATCATATACTTGTTTTAGGTTTTCTACAATTTGTGTGTAAAGTTCGCCGCTATTTGAGTCTACCATCTGCTCTCATCTCTGCTCTGATTTTTGTTGCACTTATATCATGTATTGTAGCACCCAAATCGTGTTCTGTAAAGGTATATCCTACACCTCTACCATAAGCAACATCAACAATGTTTGGTACATGCATAATAATATAATCAGTTGCATACACATAGTTTTCTGCTCTGAGTGCATTTGTGATGTTGAGTCTAGCATCATGAAAATCAAATGGGTTGTCATCTACACCATGTACATCTCTGATCATAATACAAACTTGTCCATGTTCACCATGTATGCGTTTGAACAGTTCTGTGTGTCCAGCATGCCAAGGTTGCCATCTGCCCAACATTTGTGCAGTTGGTTTTTTCCAATCAAACATCTGCTTGTTCCATTCTCCACGCACTGTAGCCCACTGGAGTTGTGTTTTGCTTTTTCATAAAACGTTCTACAATAGGAACCAGTTGTATGTGTGTATCATCAAACCATTTGGCAACATGATAGTCAACTCCTGCCCAATGCGTTTCTGGTTTTTCAAACAGTGCATTTGTATCTTCGTATCTGCCTTCTGCAATTGTGTCCATGTACACAGTAAAGTCTGGTGCAAAGAAACGTCTTGCCGCTTCAGTTGGTGCAACAAAATCTGCCACAGCAATCTTACCAGCTTTGACCACACCATCACTGATGTAGCGCATGCGCATTGCTTGTCGCATTCTGCCTTCTTTGCTGAAGTCCCATTTGCTGACATCATGTCCTTCGTACTTGAGTCTGACTTCGTCTGCGTTTACGTGTACACCACCCACAAGATCTGCAAGTGGTTTGGCTAGTGTTGTTTTACCACTGCCTGGTAGTCCAAATATTAGTATTTTCATTGTTGTGCCTGATGTTTCATAAGGTCCATCATTTGGAAGAACCCGTTGCTTCTGTTTGCGCTGAGTATTTCACGTACTCCTAGTTGCTGGCCAATTGCAACCGGATCACACTCAGCTACTTCTTCAATGCTTGCACTGTTGAATATATCCAACAACATATAAGCATATCCTGATGCAATCATTCCATCAGAGTACGCTTTATAACGTCCGTCCGCCTGGCCGACAAAGAGGTTGTATTGGCATCTACTGACCCTGGCCGATTCTGTTCGTAGCTCTTCTGGAAGCGGATCCTTTTGAAGTTGTTTGCCTTGATCAATAAGATGCTGATATAGTTCCATATCATCGTCAAATAATTCAAATGTTTCTCTCCATCTCTCTACTGCGTACTCCAAGCTCATTGAGTATTCTCCATGTGTGTTGCCAATCTTCTACTGTGTGTACCACTGCACCTTTGGCTAGTAGTGCTTGTGCTAGCGGATAATCGTTGCCGCCTTTGTGTGTTGCATCACCAAAAAACATTGTGTCAGCATCAAAGTCGTCAGCAATTTGTGCTTTGTCAAATCCTTTGGGTGCAATGTCAATGCCTGTTTCGCCACCTACGTTTGCTTGTAGGTCTGGAAACATAGTGTTGAATGCATCAGCAGTTCTGTGTCTACTGTTGGTGCGTTTGTCATATTCAATCCATGCCGCACGTTGTTCAGGTGTGACTGTGCCTCTGCCTATCACACTATAATTTATCATACCAGGTCGTTCTTCAATGTGTGTGCCTGTGCGAACATCAAATGTTTCTTCTGCCAAACACTGTTCCAAGAACTGTCTGCACATGTCTGGTAACTGCCAGTCGTTGGTGTACACTTCTGCACCTCCGCACCACTGTGAATTACCTGAACAGTTGTAACTGCGTCTAACTGCATGACAAACCAGATAGTCTAGTTGCTCCAGTGTTTTGGCATAGTCTGATCCTGTTGCAAGGTACACATCATTGCGTTCACAGAAGTCCAAGAAGAAGAATTCAAATTCGTCATCTATGACTTGTCTGCTCGGCGTTAGTGTACCGTCGACATCAAATATGTATTTCATATGCTACTCTTGAAATGTAGTTCGTTGTACAGTGTATGGAGTATAGATAGCACTGTTGCTACCATGTTCGCTACACTCTGCGCTTTCGCACCAACATCTACCATCGGTTTGTTCACGCACCAAGTTGTCTGCAAACTTCCATGCATGATAAGCAAAACGTTCAGCACCTACTCCGTCTAGTATGGTAAGTTGACAAAGATCTTTTGCTTCTAGGTCTCGGAAGTCTTGCAAATGTGGATCATTGGCATCAATCACAGTTTTGTGATCAAATGTATCTTCCAACCAAGCCTTTAGTGGCTTCAAGCCTCCAAAGTCCACTGCCCAGTTTTTGTTGTCTAGTTCTGCGCATCCAAATGTAAACTTGAATGCCAAGCTATAACCATGCAAATATTTACAGTGTGAATGATCTGCATGTGGTTGTCTAAACACTGCACTCAGTCCAATGCTATGATTATATGTTTTTGTACTTAGATATGTAGCCATATTTTTCCTCGTTGGTTGAGGGGGCGGAATGTTTATAGTGGGGCGATCCCTGGGTAGTCCACTTTGGTTTATCTTGCAATAAGTTTGAGATCGTCATCAGCATCTGCATGCGCTTGCGCTTCGTCAGTTGTTGCAAAGGTCTTCACATAACGTTTGCCTGTGCTTATTACTTCGAATACAAAATTTCTTTTTGACATAGTTTTCTCCTACGTGTATTTAGCACTACCAAATTCTCTCCAAGCCTTCTTGTAACTCATGAATTGGTGTCCTTCACTCCACCTGCACATCTGCCAAGCATCGTTGGTGTTGGTGTACAAGTCAAGTCCTATTCTATCCCATTCAGCATCACGTTCTACTGCAACATCAGCAGTAACAGGATATATGTCAAACTCTTTACTATTTGTTATTGTAACAAATTCTTGCACTGTGTCAATCTTTTTGCAGTGCCAAGGTGGTTCTGTGCTCCATCTAAAATTTATGTACACTGCTGGTATTGTGGGCCAATCCAAACTTGCGGCCGCTATGCATCTACCTGAGCCTGGGTGTACACGCCATTTGTTGCGCCATGGTTCATACATCAGTTGTACAGGGTGTGTGATACCATTGGTTTCAAACTCTTTGCGCAACCAGTGTATTTTGCTGGTGTCTTCTAGTAGCTCTCTGTTGGGCATTTTGTTGTTGGTTATACTAGCCGTTGAAAAAGCACGCCATTCCTGAGGATCCAACGTGCTTGCTTGGTCTTGTAATGCCAGCCAATCTGTTTTGTATTTTTCTACTGGATAGTCAACACTCCAAACTGTACCGCCAGCTCTGTGATGTCTACCCCACCAACTTTCTAAATGATCCAATTAGTCCCACCGATAAAATAAATGGCTGTCAACTCTGGTTACATAGTGCAACGTTTTTCTCCAGCTAGGAGACACATAGTTTGCATGATAGTGTGTAGCGCCATCTGTGGTACCAACATACCTGTTTTCAAATAGTAAGTCATAAGCAATTTCATTTGCTAGTACCCAAGTGTGCAATAGATCTTTTTTGGGAACATCGTCTTTTTTGCCGTCACAGTACCAACTAAACTGACACATATGCCTAATAGGAATATACTTGCGTTCGCTTTGGGGTACGTCTTTGCCTTTGGTTTTCCAGCTTTCTTTGACTGGGCCTTGCTTGATTACTTCGCATACTGTGTTGGGGAATCTGCTGTCGTTTACACGATTCATAACAACTCTGCCAACTGCAATCATGCCCATACGTGATTGGTTACGTGCTTCCCAATAAATGTTCAGCGCCATACAATCAAAATCTTCTTGTGTGTATTTTACTGTAGCTTTGGTAGGGCCTGCTGTTTCCCCTGATGCTACACTGTGAGTAGTGAGCCCTGTGGCAATAATACTTGCCGCGATCACTGCATTTAGTAAACCGGATATATATTTCATTTTGTGCCTCATCGATATTTATCGCTAATTACACTATAAAGTAACATATCTTGGTTACAATGTCAACCTTTTTCTATCTCACCATCTTCTGTTATTTTGATGAGTTTTTCACGTACCAACATGTCTAGTGTACCATTGATACCTTGATCAAGCCCACGAGCTCTGCCATATATTATACCCATACCAAACAGGGTCAATCCTAATACCACTGCAATCCAACCCGGATTGATGCCTAAGTTTACAATAAAGTCTGATATCATAATAATCTCCTAATGATACACTATGTTTGGAACTCTGCAACCAAAACGTTGTTCAACAACACTCTTTACCAATTCCGTATCTTCGCTTTCGTATATACCCAACAAGTCAGGTGCTCCGTCTGAGGTATCCCATACCATCAGCACCAGTTTATCGTCCAAAGTATCCCATTCGCAAAGTACATCTTCGTAGTGTTTCATATCACGCCCTTTTGGTATATTCGCTGAACAGTTGTTCAGCTTGTTGATGATTGTGTGTTTCGTATGGTGCAAACCATTCTAGCACACTGTCCCAGTCTTTATTAGTATACATGCCTACATCAAAAAGTCTACCGTTTTCTGACTCATTGATCAGTCTGCTAAGGCCTGGGCTTGGTGTGGACTTTTCCCATGCATAGCCTTCTGCGCTTGCAGTGTCCATATAAACACAGGTATGTTTGGGAAACATGTTCAGCAACATTTCAAATTGTTCTTCATAACTTCTCTGATTATCATCTGGTGCCCAGCCCAGTGTTAGATACTTACGGCCATTGTTTTGTGCAAAACTGTGTTTGAAATCAGCTGGCATATCACATCTGTTGCACAACATACTAATCAGTCTTGGACCTGTAATGTCCGGTGGTAGTATGTTCATCCAAAGATTTATTCTTCCGTCTGGTTTGATGATATGTGATTTGTAGTCTTCTTGCGGTGTCAATTGTCCCTGCATCAGCATTTTGGCCAATTGAATAAACACATCGCCATCTGTTTCACCGCGATGCAGTACAAACATCATTTCAGTTTCACCCTTGGATACACTGGGTATCAGCATATCTGCTAGTTCGTCTCTAATAGATTGTAGTCTAGGTGAGTTTCTCATGGTTGATAAAATCCTTTACGGCTTGTTTGATTGCACCCCATGGATCTTGTTCATTGTCAACATAAATGCTGACTTGATTTACAGGGGTGTCATCTAAGTCGGAAATCTTCTGCAAAGCGGCGCTTGCACTGTTTGCTTCAACCACGTGTGATGTTCTTTCAGTTATGACTTTCCATTTCTTCATACAC
>CESM01236464.1_pt1 | contig 15062 bp, 16 predicted proteins | sample 361421 | NCBI WGS metagenome assembly CESM01 (sample SAMEA2622219, study PRJEB7988) | marine metagenome | isolation source: saline water (ENVO:00002010), including | reverse complement strand
ACACAAACCTTTAAGGGAGAAATAGAATGCCTACAGTACAATCAAACGGTTCAAGTGCAGTTACAGCAACTAGCACTGTGAACAACGCAGGTACTGCATTAAATGCAGGAACTTCGTCTTCTACTATAGATAACTTAGCTCTAGGTAAGAGCTTTACAGGTGGAGTATTTGCATCTACACCAGTTGATGATGATGATGCAGATAAGGCTCTAGCCGGTGGTACATTTGCTTTTGATGGTGGAAGAGGAGCTATCCAAAGAGTTACAGAAACTCTTGCTGGTGTTAGCAAGCCTTTCCTAGTCAATGCAGCAGGTGATACTAAAAATGATAGAAGTATTGCTCGTCAAGAACAGGTAAGCACTGTTAGAACTACTACTGCAATTCGTGCTGGTAACTTCAATCCCTTTGGAATTGCTGACCAGAGAAGTAACTTCAGTAGTGCTCCAACTGCTGCTGTAGATCAGTTCTTTAGCATTTCTGCTGATACTTTACAGGCTGGTTCCTCAGATACCGCTGCAACACCAACAAGAAGTGCTCCCGGTGAGTTCAGCTTTATGTTTGGTAATCCAGTGCCAGCATCTCAGGATTACTCAGCTAAGAATACTTAATATTTAGTGTATTAACTATTTAGAGAAGCCAGGGATGTTAAGGCATCTCTGGCTTTTTTCATACAATTACTTGGGAGTAAACATGGCAGATCCAAATTCTTTAGGTCATTTTTTTGAAAATTTTACTGTATCTATGGTTAGTGTGGTTATAGCACTTATAGGTTTCTGGACTACTTTTGTAAAAAATTTAGTTAACAGAAAAGAAGTACAAGAGATGATACAGAATCAAAGTCAATATATGAAAGATAGAGAATTTATTATGGACAGATTAAAAGATCACAAAGAAGATAGTGCTACATTATTTAGAGCACTAAGTAAAAATACGGAAGTAATGAGTGAACTTAAAGTACAAATAGCCCTACTCAGTAAAACTTTAGAAGCCTTAGAGCATAGAATAGAAAGGTAGTCATAATGGCCAACGATATAGAGAGAATAGATACTGGTGCTGTCATCAAAAATGGAACTGTAGTTTTAGGTGGTTTGCCAACAGGCCCACAAGCTAATATGAAAAATAATGATAATGTCACTAATAAACCAGTTATTGCAGACATTGAAGATAAATACGATACTAGGTTCGATGATCCTAGATATTACGCAGGAGATGCTATTACATAAGGTGATATAAATGAAAACCAAAGGATACCAAACTAGTGAATTTTGGTTTACACTAGTAAGTTTTATTATTAGTGGATTATTTATATTTGGAGTAATTACAGAGGCAGATACTAAAGATGATTTAATTAGCGTATCTACTCATGTAGTAGAAAGTATTATATTACTTGGAGGGCAATTTGCCCTCTTTTCCAGATATAGATCAAGGAGAAAAAGGGAACAACAAGAGAATCATGAAGTAAGTAAAGAGCTAGAGGATTATGTAGGGGTTGACAAAATTTACAATAAAATTAGTATAAATACAGCTACTATCGGTGAACTTATACAATTACCACACGTTGGCCCTGTAACAGCCAAGAAAATAGTTGAACATAGAAAAGCGAATGCTTTTAAGGATTTAAATCAACTAAAAAATATTAATGGAGTAGGCGAATTTAATTACGAAGATATAGAACCATATATTGAACTATGAGGTAAAAAAATGAGCGATGAAACTACAAAAGATTTAATTCGTAAAGAAGTAGAAAATTTAATTGTCGAAACTAAGAAAGCGGTTTCTGACGTTAAGAAGTTTGCTGTTAGCGAAGTCTGGAAGATTCTACAATTATTGACTGCTGTTGTTATTCAGCTGATTGAAAACTTTGCTACAGAACTTAGTGGACCTGAAAAGAAAAAGCTAGCACTAGAATTAATTGGTGGATTTTATGATAAAATTTTTGTTCATGTAGATCTACCTTGGATTCCATCTGTATTAGAGCCTATTATTCATAGTCACGTTAAGAGTTTCTTAATGTTGCTTGTAGGTTCAGGTATTGATGCTATGGTTGCTACCTTTAGACAAGTTGGTGTTTTTAAACCTAAAGAACCTGTTAGCGTACAGCAAAGCAGTAGCGTAGTCCAAGACTTTATTAATAATCTTAAATCAATCACGGGGAAATAAATAATGAATTTAACACAAAGTTTTGAGGAGTTTAGTAGTGGTTTAGCGCCAATGGACTTGGCTTTATACGCTGGAATAGGTATTATAGTCTGGGTTTTGTTTAAGGATAAACTTAGTCCAGTACAAAAAATTATTAAAGACTTGGTTGATAAGGTTAAAAAGAATGCTCCGTCAGTACCGGACTTACCAAACTTTGTTAAAGAAAAAGTAAAGTCTGAAGATGATAGTCAATTATTTTTTGATTTAGTGGTTTCTTGGAAACAAACTAGAGATCTAGCAGAAAAGAGTGGTTGTGAAAAAGCCATAGAAGTTGCTGATCAAATGTTTCCATATTTAAGTCCTACAATCTGTGAACCAAAAGAGGAGACTAAAGATGCAGAATAAGCTGCTGCTGTGCATAGGAGCAATATTAGTACTCATAGGATTTTTTAAGCCTGATTTGTCTAGTATAACTTTGCCAGTAAATGTTAATGAGCCTGTTTGTAGTGTAGAAAACTATGTTACCGATGCTCCTGCTGATGAATCTCTATTAGAAAAAGCCAGAGTGGTTACAGGTATTGTTCAAGAATCTGACGATTCTACTCGCAAAGCTGATTGTCTAAAGCTATCTGCATTGTATGCTGATATGGCTACCCTTATAGAATTAGATGACGACAAAATTATTGTTGATACCTCATCTATTAAAGAAGCCAATAGCATTGCTGGTAAAATGCTAAGGTTAGATGTTAAGGGTAAGTATCCTGAGTTGGCAGAAGCTGCAAAGGATGTAGTCAATACAGGTATTGGTGATGACGATGTCTTACTCAATCCTGAACTTAGAACTAAAGCCGCTGAATGTTTTAGAGCATTGTCATGGGCTTTTTATGAGGGTAGTAAATAATGCCAAGATTTACACCAAATGAACTGTATAAAAATTATCGGGATGGTATGGCAGGATGTTTGTGGGAAGAACATATTTTTGAAGAACTCATAGCAACTTCCAGATATGCATACTTTAAAGATGGCGCTAAAAAAATTAAGAATAGCGGTAAAGGTAAACTGTCAACTCCATTTATGTCAGTATTAAAATTTGATAAAAACGCATACATAGAAAGGCAGACTACTGGCGATTGTGTTTCACATGCTACACGGAATGGTTGTGATCTTACAAGGGCAGTAGAAATAGACATTAAAGGAGATAAAGAAAGTTGGATAGCTAGAGGTGCTACAGAAGCTATATATGGATGTAGAGGTCACGGTGGACAGGGTATGAGTTGTAGCAGAGCTGCAACTTTTGTTAGTAAAACAGGCGGGGTATTGGTTAGAAAAAATTATCCCGGCGTTGCAGACTTTAGTAAATACAACGGAAGTATGGGTGCTAGATGGGGAAGTAGAGGACTACCAGATAAAGTAATTGACAAAGCCGATGAACATCAAGTTAAAACGGTGTCTTTAATAAAAACAGTAGAAGAAGCTAGAGATGCACTTGCTAATGGGTATGGTTTAAGTGTATGTAGTAGTTATGGATTTTCTAATAAAAGAGATAGCAAGGGCTTCGCAAGAAAAAGTGGGTCATGGGCTCATGCAATGTCATGGACAGCTTGTGATGATACAGGTAAAGAGCCAGCTTTTCTAGTGCAAAATAGTTGGGGTAAATGGAACGGTGGAGGACACCCAGAATGGGGTCCAATTCCAGATGGATCATTTTTAATTCATGCAGATGTAGCTGCTGGTATGTTAAGGCAAAATGGAGCCTACGCTTTTAGCGATTTTAACGGGTTTCCACCACAAAAACTACCAGATTATGGTTTTGTAGATTATTTATAATTCACAGGTGTATTAAAACAACATAAAGTCTCTAATGTATTCTATGAAAGGATCATCATGGCAGATCGCAAAATATCGGAATTAGCTGAAGCAGCAAGTGTTGCCAGTGGGGATGTAATGATCGTTGTTACGGGTGTTGGTGTAGGTGGTGCTACACTTACAACCAAAAAGATTCCTTTGTCTGGTTTAACTAATAATATTGTAAATATTGAAGAACTAATTGTATCAACTACTGGTCTTCATCTAATAGAAAATAAAGTATCTAATGGGAAAAATACATTAGAAATTAATGTCAGTGGATATGCTTATACAGATCACACGCATACAGCAAGTGAGGTTACTGATTTTGCTAGTGCTTCAAGTGGTGTTACAGAACAAAATATTAAATTCCAGTCTGCTGACTTAACAGCAGTTGATAGAACCACTGTAGCTAGTACTGACTTAGTTATTCCTTTGGCTGCAAACACCAAATATCTTTGTGAACTAGGTACAATTATAGTTAATAATGAAAATGCTACTACAATTTCTGGATTTGTAGAAATTACAGGTACTACCAGAGTAAATAATCCTACTCAAATGTATGGTACTTGGAATACTTTAGATACAAATGCTAGTACACAGGGAGTAGTAACCAATACGATTAATCCAATTTCGAGATCAGGTGCTTTGACAGACAGTCTGGATTCAACACTTAATAATCAAGCTGTCACTTTAGTAAATACTTTTATGGTTGAAACAACTAATAATGAAGCTGATGAGGCCACCTTTAAGTTTGCTCATGATAGTTCAGATGCAGGAACTAATGCTATACTAAAGAAAGGTAGCTGGTTTAAAGCCGAAAAAGTTATTTAAAGGATAAACTATGGCTGATAGTAAAATAACGCAACTGTCGCTATCGCCATATGCGTTAGACAAAGACCTTATAGTGGTAGTAACAGGACACCTTGAAGAAGGTGCTTTTCCTCGTAATGTTAAGATGCCACTTTCTTATATTAGAAGATATGTCGTAAGATTAAATCTTTTAACAAATCCACAGTCAGGTATTAGTACTTTTTATAATAGTGGATTAAATATATTAACTATTAATCATACTCCACTTACTGGTAATTTAATGAGGTATGATTATGCTGATGCACATCCTCATGATCAAACTATTAGTACTACGGGATTAAACTCTATTCAAGGTAACAATATAGAGATACAGTTTAGTAAGAACTCCCTTGCTGCAACAGGGATGCATGAAAGAGAAGGTCCTTGGTATAATGACTTTAATAAAGAAGCACATTTAGAAGAACCCTACTATTCCGGAATTATATCTGTAACAGGTGTTAATGCTATTACAGAAAATAATATTATTAAAGAGTATGAAGGAGCATGGCCATATAGTGGTCATTACTATAATAGCGGACTAAATACTATTGCAGGTAATAGTATCGATATTGCTTTTCTTAAAATAGATGAAGCTGCTCTTGCAATGGACTCTAGGGATGGTGGTTGGGACAGTAATTTTGTTCAAAATAATTTACAAGGTAGATATTATTCTGGTATCATATCTTTGACAGGCTTAAATGCCTATAGCGGTGCTCCATATGGTAATCTAATGAGGGTAGATATTGATGTCGATCAATGGCCTTATAGTGGAGTTTTATCTACTACTGGTCTTAATTCTATTCAAGGAAATTTAGTAGATATACAATTTGAATCAAGTAGCGAGGCTGCTGCTTGGATGCACAGTAAAGACGGAGGTTGGCTTGATGGTTTCAGTAAAACAAATCATCTAGGTAACAAATATCACTCTGGTATTATTTCTATTACTGGTTTAAATGTTTACAGTGGTGCTCCATACGGCAATCTAATGAGAGTCGATTTTGATGTAGACCAATGGCCCTATAGTGGAGTCTTATCTACCACAGGATTAAATGCTATCGTTGGTAATAATATGGATATAGTTTTTAAAGCCAATAGTGAAGCTGCTGTGGGTATGCATGATAGGGATGGAGGGTGGCATGACGATTTTAATAAAACTAATAATCTAGGAGACAGATATCATTCAGGTATAATATCTACCACAGGATTGAATGTTTATAGTGGTGCGCCTTACGGCAACTTGATGCGAGTAGACTTTGATGTTGACGAGTGGCCCTATAGTGGTGTTTTGTCTACAACAGGACTAAACTCTATTATGGGTAATAATATAGATATACAGTTTAATGCTAATAGCGAAGCCGCACAATGGATGCATAGTAAAGATGGTGGGTGGCATGATGGCTTTAGCAAATCTAATAATCTAGGAGATAGATACCATTCAGGAATCGTTTCGGTAACGGGTCTTAATGCCTATAGTGGAGCACCCTATGGCAACTTAATGAGAGTAGACTTTGATGTTGACCAATGGCCTTACAGCGGAGTCATTTCTCAGACGGGGCTAAATAGTATTGTTGGCAACAACATGGATATTGTGTTCCAAGCCAGTAGTGAAGCTGCTGTAGGTATGGATGACCGTAAAGGTGCATGGCATCATAATTTTAATAAAGCAAATAATTTAGGAGACAGATATCACTCAGGAATTGTATCTACTACAGGTCTTAATGTATATGGTGGACATCCGTATGGTAACTTAATGAGAGTCGATTTTGATGTTGATCAATGGCCTTACAGCGGTGTTCTTTCGCAGACAGGTTTGAACTCCATTATGGGCAACAACATAGACATACAATTCAAATCGTCCAGTGAAGCTGCACAATGGATGCATAGCAAAGATGGTGCATGGTTAGATGGTTTTAGTAAAAGCAATCATTTAGGAGAAAGATATCATTCTGGTATTATCTCTATCACTGGTTTGAATGCATATAGTGGGGCACCTTATGGAAACCTTATAAGGGTGGACTTTGATGTAGATCAATGGCCCTACAGTGGCGTTATATCACAGACAGGTCTCAATGTTGTTCGTGGTAACTTAATTGATGTACAATTTAATGCTGATAGCGAAGCTGCTACAGCTATGCATGCTAGAAATGCTGGTTGGTTAAGAACATTTAATAAAAATAATCATTTAGGTAATAAGTATCATTCTGGTATCATCTCTATTACAGGTGTTAATGCTGTTACTGAAAATTTAATAGTTAAAGAATATCAAGATGTATGGCCATATACAGGAATATATTACAATACTGGATTGAATGCTACAGCTGGTAATCATGTAGAGATACAATTTTCTACTAATACTGATGCTGATTTTAATTACAAAAATCCTAATGGTACTAGTAGGATGGGAGGAAGATATCACAGTGGCATTATCTCTGTAACTGGACTCAATGTCGTTCAAACTACTGGTAACTTGATTGAAAACTATGTACAACATGAAATTTGGCCTCGTCGTAATGTATTACATACAGTTAAGCTAAATGCTTATCATGGTCATCCGTGGGGTAATAATGTTAGAGTAGATTTAGACAGTCAGTGGCCTTATAGTGGTATTATATCACAAACAGGACTCAATGTTATTCGTGGTAATCTTATTGATATTCAATTTGATGCAAGTTCAGATGCTGCCACTAAAATGAATAATAGTAATGGTGCTTGGCCCAGTAATTTTAGTAAATCTAATCACTTGGGTAATCCATATAATTCAGGTATCATTTCTGTAACAGGACTTAATGTAGGAGATGCTGGTAATAGAATAGATTATACTATAGAAAATGACTGGCCTTATAAATATAATATTGATGCTACTGGACTTAATATTGTTGCAGGTAATACTTTTGCTAATGCCTTAAATGGTATTGCTTATAATATTGAACCAGATGGTTATAAGCGTTACGATTTATTTTCTTTAGATAAGATTAAACATAATACTAATACTGAAACTTTGATTCATAATGTTGGTACGGGTACTAATTCTTTAACAACTCAACATTATTTAGATAGTTCAGCTTTTATCAGTTATTGTAATGCAAAACATTGTAGACCTTATGATAATTTAACTTTATTAACAGAATTACAGTTAAGATTAAGTGATAATTGTATAGGTGTAACAGTACCACCAACTGTTGGACTTACTTCTACATCAACCTTAAAAGAAGATGAATTAGCTGAAATCACAACCACAGCAGTAACCTTAGGAGGAATTACAGATTCTATTAATTCAGACTATGATCTATGGGAACCTGATCGAATTACTATAGAAGCAGATGGTTACCCGATAGAATTTTCAGTCACTGTTAGTGGTAATAGTGTCAGTCTTTTGGATGATGACCCTATAACATTTATTACCTATAAACAAAAAACCAGCAGCAACACAAATAATGTATACGGCAATTCTGCAGTAGTCTATGGTACAGGTGATTTTGTTTTTGAAAAATACAGAACTAGTACCTATAATAATCAATTACGTTATGATAATCCACATCTAAAAACAGATAATAGTCAACTTGATACAGGTAACACTAGTCCGATAATGCTGACATATGACCCCAGTAGTAATCCCTACACTTTGGGTGCTCAAAAGGCTATGAGTCTTCAAGCTATTGTAACACCTAGTATAAGTTCTTCTACTTATAATATCAATGGCTGTATAGGTATCAAATATAGTATAAAACAAACTAAATATACCAGAAGATATAGAAAAAATTTAGGTCAAGCTACTAGTGAAGATGATGGGCATTCTATAGGAGAGACAGTATATAGATACATTACAAGTCCTCTACGCTCTGCTCAAGTAGCCGTAACAGTTAATAATCCTAGATATATAAAATGTGAAAATATGGAACAGGCACCGACAATTAGTTTTACTATACAGCCTACAAATCAAACCGCAGATAATGGGGCTGCAACGTTCACAGCAGCTGCAAAAGCAAATGATTATACTGATCTTCTTTACCAATGGCAAGAAGCTCCTGCTGGAACCACAGACTTTGTTGATCTATCGGGTAAAAATACTGCCACTTTAAATCTAACTAGTATGCAATATCCAGCTGATAATGGCAAGAGATATAGACTTAAGGTAATTGCTTATGATGGAATTACAACAGCCACAAGCAATTACGCTACACTTACTACAGAACCACCTACTCTTACTGTATACAATCAGCCAGATGCCGCACCACTTGCTAGTGATGGAACAGCACAATTCTGTGCATATGCTTCTGCTAATATTAGCGGTACTACAATTGATATTCAATGGCAAGTTAGTACAAATGGAGGAGCAAGTTACTCTGACATTACTGATGAAACATCTAATTGCCTAAATCTCACTGGATTATCATGTCCTAGTGATGATGGTAATCTGTACAGAGCCAAGTTCAGCTCATCAGGATTTGGTACGGTCTACAGTAACGCAGCACAGTTACATTGTATTACTATTACTATCACTGGACATCCTTCTGATCAGACGATTGCTAGAGGAATTGCAAGTTGGAGTGGTTCAGCTACTCAAACCGCTGGTAGTCCATTTACATTATATTATATATGGGAAATTAGTACTAATGGAGGAGCAAGCTACTCACAGGTCAGAGCGGGTACTAGCTTAACTACTATCACTAACGATCCATCTACTTATGGCAGTAGTCGTTACTATAGAACTTTAGATTATGCTGGAGAGGATCAATCATTATGGAGACTAAAAGTTAGGCTACAAGGATTTGGTAATGATGTAGAAGCTATAAGTAATTCTGCTACTCTCACAATACAAGAAATTGACATTACAAGTCAGCCTACTGGTAGTCAAATCAATGGTAAGACTATGATAACTCGTAATTACTCACGAAATTACATTCCTACCAATAACGGTTCTGTAACATTATCAGTAACAGCTGTTGCTCGTAACAGTTCGGCTACACTGTATTATCAATGGCAAGAATCTTCCAACAACGGTAACACTTGGACAGATATGGCTGGAAAAACTAGCGCAACATTATCTCTTGCAGGGTTAACACAAAATACCACAGAAAATGAGTATAGGTGCTTAGTAGATGATGAGGCATTAAGTGGTAGTGACAGTACAGGTATGATAAGACAAGAAAGTGACCAAGCTAGAGTTACTACTTCTACCTTTATCTCAGCTTCAAACACAAATATAGATGATAATACGAGCTTTGCTACTGTTGACCGAGATTCAACAGGCACAGTTAGTGAAACAATGTTTATCACATTCTGTTATGATCTAACAGATGAAATTGGTCATACTGTATCTCTTGATGCACAAGCCAATGGAACTGCAACTATTGAGTTTGGTCAGCCACCAGCGTTGACTTCAGTTGCTTCATTCTCTGCAACTCATCCTACTCAAGTAACTGACAACAAGACTGTCGGAGCATCTAACAGTACAGCATATTCTGCTGGTGATGTAATCAACCTTAAAGTTACTGGTCAAGTTAGTCAATATCTAGCTAGACTTAATATTCCATTGCCTTAATTATAGTGTATATAATATTGGAGGTAAACTATGAGATTTTTAGATAAAATTGCGTTAAATAGATTAATTGCTATTATTACTAGCTTTATTCTTAGTATTATTAAAATGTTCAGTCCTAATACAGATGTTGTGGCTCCTCCTAAAAAGAGAAGACCACTAAGAGATTTACTAGATAAATGGGTAAAATAATATGTTCAAATTACTTTTCGGTACAATGCTTGTCACTTCACTAGTTTTTACTGCTACACCTAAGTATAGCACTACGGCTGTGGTTACTCTTACTGGTGGTATTGTCAAAGCTTCACTTAAAGATGAAGTTGTAGAGAAGTATAAGCGTAAAGATTGTCCTGTATGTAAAGGTAAAGGATGGTATTTGAGTGGCGATGGAATAGCCAAAATTAATTGTCAATATTGTGAACCTTAATTAGAAAGGTAGTTGGTTATTATGAGTAAGCCTAATGAAAAATTAGAAAAAATTGCTTTAGATATTTTAGGATCGCAAGAATTACCAAAAGATAAATTTGGTAGTGTCATTATGATTATTATGATGGTAGCTATCCTAGTTAACTGTATCAGAGTTATACAAGAATGTAATAAGAATAAAAAAGATCAGGATCAACTTTTAATATACAAACAACACATTAAAGAAATCTGTGAGTATAGAGGTTGGTTCCCGAAAATGAAATTGCGTAAAATGATTAGACAAGAATTAAAACCCGAAGATTATAGAACATATGCTAGACCGTTAGTTCGTGCAATCTTCGATAAAGGAGCCCGTATCACGGATGATGAAGTTTTAACCCTAATGGAGATGATGAAGAATGATTAGTTTAATAGTCTGGTGTGTATACGGTATATTTGTAGGATCTATTGCTAAAGCTATTGTACCGGGAGAAGAAAACTTTGGTTTCTTTAAAACCATTGCTCTCGGTGTAGCAGGATCTTATATGGGTGGTGCTGTACTATATCTATTAGGATCTTATAATACAGTAGAGCCTTCGGGTATTTTTATGGGAGTAGCAGGTTCGGCACTTGCTATTATATTATATAATAAACTATCGGATGCAAAATAAATCAGCAATAATTCTGTGGTTATATCATACAGATTTAGCAAATGAATTTGTGAAGCTATTAAAACCTCACAAAGAACATATAGATATATTTTTGGGTGTATGTAAAGACCATGATAATACTCAAGCTATATCTTTGTTTAGAGATAATTTTTCTAATCTCTCTGTAGATTATCTAAATAATGGAGGAACAGATATTCTACCCACCTTAAATTTGTTAGAAAAATGCTATGATTATCCATATTTATTTAAGTTACATTCTAAAAAGAATAATTGGGGTATTAACAAACAAGTAAATTGGAGAGTTCTACTGTGCAACGACATCTTATATAAAGACAACTTTCATTGGACATTAAATAGATTAAGTCAGGATCATATAGGTATAGTAGGTTCTAACTCTATGATTATGAGAGATAATGAATATACTAATACCACTAAAATAGCTGAGATAGTAAATCTTATTGGTATAAATTATAATAAATTGAGAATTAAAAGTTTTATTGGAGGTAATATATTTGCTATAAAAACTAAATTATTAAGGCCATTTATTAATCAACCCGATTTAAAAAACTTACTTTCTAAAGAAATTGGACTTATGAAGGATGACGACGGTGGTACATATGTACACAGTATGGAAAGACTTTTTGGATATATGGCAGAATATAATAATAAGACTATATGTGGAGCACCTTGTAAGGCCAAAATTATTTTAAATCCAAGATTAAAACAACATAGACTACACCTAGTAAAACTTTATAATAATGAATGTTATATACAAGAAAATCCTGATATCTATGGAAATATATTAGATAATAATGAAACATTTCTTAAAATCAGTTGGTTAAACCAAGATAATACAACAATAAGACTATATAAAAAACTTAACAATAAATATTTAATAAATTACGATTATGCTTAGTCCAGAAGAATTATATAGAGAATATAGCTCCAATCCCTGCATTAGTTCTTTACCTACTCCATTTACACAGATAACTGCAAAGGAAATGTATAATCAGTTAGGTGGCAACGATATGGGTGCAGGAACACCTATGAATTGGTCACGTATGGTTAGTTTTTTTAAATTAGTAAAATATCCATGTATAGAAAATGCCCCAGGTTACAGTGAAATTGTTGATACTGGTAGTAATAAGCTGTCTCCTACATTTAAATTTTTACAACAGCTAGATATAGAAGCATACAAAGAAAGTCAACCTAGTGTACAAGCAGGTACATCTTATTCAGTTAGAAATTGTATTGATCTAAGTAGGGCTTGTCATCATATATCAGAAGGCACCACTAAAAATTGGACGCATAGAATGGCAACAGAATATCTAGAATATTTTGCCCACAGATCATTGCCAGATTGTTTACTTATGTGTGGCCCAGATTTGATCAACACAATTGCTGCAAAATATTACAGAGGCCCGGGAGGAAAGGTATCAAACAGCGAACCTGTTGATGCCTCTGGCGCTAGTTATGATGATCCAGATAAAACAATTTTAAATGATATGGCAAAAAATGATAAGGGAATGTTGTGCTTTCCTTTAACTGGTGGTAGTAGAGGAGCGCCGGGTGCTGCTCATGGGTGTTGGACTCCAACACCAAATCCTGAAGGTGAGGAGCCTGTGTGTTATGCTTGGGATCAATGTCCAGAAGATCCTGTAACGGGAGCAATCCTTGATCCTAATCATCCTTGTTGTAAACAAGGTAGTATATATCATATTAATGAATGTCAAGGTGCTGGTGTTATGGATAGCGAAGTGGATTTTTCATACTGGATTCCATCTGATGATGGAGTATTTGATGGCACCATTCTTAATGGTAGACTAGGAGAGATTCTTAAACATGTAGGTATATTAGAACGAAAAATTTATCATGGTTATGCAGACTTTAGTAATCAATGTGATGGTACAGATCCTCCTATTAGTATGAAAGATATATTTTTATCACACTTTCAAAATAATAACGGCTTTAATTATAATACAAATAAAGCTGAAGATGATGGTATAGAAAGAGCAAGAACAATATCTCTTATATTAAAAGCAACAGTTACTGCTACTAAAAGTAGTATTAGTGCGAGTACTGACAAAGATTGGATGTTAGCCCGAGTTAAAGATTTATTGTATAATGGTTATGGTGTTATGCTGCAATCAAATACAGGCTTTAATAATACCAGAGATTCTACAGGAGTTTCTTATCCTGACCGTATTTTTTATCACACCTATAATATTATTGGGTATGATGACACAAAAATTGACTATCCTGAATGTGTTTATGTATTACAATTACCATTTGGAGAATGGAATACTGGTGGACATCCTACATGGGGGCCATTACCAACAGGTAGTTTTCTAGTTACAGAAAGTCATTTAAAGTGTTTAATAGATTACTATCCTACAAGTGATTGGTATGGTTGTAGAAAAGAAATATGTATCAATACAGTTACTAACGACTGTAACGATCCTTATATAAGAGATCAATACAAAGGGTGTGGATCAAATGTTGAAGGCAGATGCGATCCATATTATTGTACTCCACAACAACGGGCTTGCGGATTTTTGTTTGCTGTGTCTACAACAGAAGGATTTCCAGCACAATCCCTTAATTATGAACAATTTTATCCATTATCATCTTGGAAAGAACATTTTAAAGAAAGACCGTTATACTATAAACCACCAGAAACACCATAATTATGAGATATGTAACTTTAGATTTATGTGATTTAAATTATATGTACGAAGATGTCGGTCTAACTATACCTGCTAAAATTATAGCAGAAAATGGTCAAGACTTTAATATACTTTTAAATGAACCAGTAACCAGTGTTCAAGCTACTCTTAGTATGGCATCTCAATGTATATCTGATATTGGTAAACTTAATATAGTTTTCCCCATAGACAAAACTTCTGACACAGCTTTGACACATTTTTTTATAACAAATACCTCCATACAAAATTCAATTGATGAAATAATGTGCCAACCTGCAGCGACTATAAATATAAATGGTCAACCTAACTATAAAACATTTAATCTTGGAAAAGTAACATCAGCAAAACCTATAAATATAAATATGTCAAGTACTAATGCAGGGACGACAAAGATAGGTGAAATTAACTTTACTGATCTAAATGTAAGGAACACATCAGGAATAATAAATAATACAAAACCAGGTGTTGATCTATCAGAAGTAGACTTTTATGGTAGTCATATAAATAATTCTATTATAAATGCTAGTGGTATTAATCTGTATAGTCAAAGCCTATTTAATGATTGTGTACTGGTGGCCAATGTAACAGGAGTACCTAGTCCTGCCGGTTCTGCAGCGGTTGATCAAGGTAACTATTCAAACCCACGAAAAGTACCAACCATAAAGATATCATCATCTATTGTTAAAAATTCTATAATATCAGGATACAACGTGGATTATTCTAGTCCTCAACAGATTATAAACAATATAAATCCTGAACCTTTTGATGCAGCAATACAATTTAAAGAAACAGCAACTGTCAGTAATTTTTTCAAAATTGAAGGTGCATTTGAAGGAGATTTTGATTGGAAAGTAACAATGTACAACCAAAATGACGATAGAAGAACAGTATCAACTGTAACTAATC
>CESM01235032.1_pt1 | contig 15074 bp, 21 predicted proteins | sample 361421 | NCBI WGS metagenome assembly CESM01 (sample SAMEA2622219, study PRJEB7988) | marine metagenome | isolation source: saline water (ENVO:00002010), including | reverse complement strand
AAAGGAAGAAAGAAATGGCGAAACAACGAGTCTTGTTCTGTGACCGACTCAGAGATTTACGAAAAGCAAGAGGTCTTTCGCTACGAGAGTTGTCAGAGATTTTGCAAACAGAACATAAAGTAGATATTAGCCACACGGCTTTAGCGAAGTGGGAGAAAGATGTACCCGAAAGATCACCGCCCAGGAGAGAATTTGTTGCTGCACTTTGCAACCTGTTCAACGTTGAGCCGAGCTTTTTGCTAGATGAAATCTTTAGCGTCGGACCAGCGAAAAAACACACCGATGGCCGCTTTAAAGATTGGCAGGATGTCGATCTTTTGAGCGATGAACGATATCAGATTCTTCTTAGCATCAAGCAAGAGCTACTTAAAGCTCAAGACGTAGAAACGAGGAGTAGAAACAATGGGACTGGCAATACTTAACACCCGCTCGCAAGTGCGACAACAAATTTCTATATTGGTAAAAAATTTCATCGACACCGTTTACATGGGAAAAGTCTTTCCCTGCCACACCAGCAAATACGGCATTGAATTAATTCATTGCGTTGACTACCACACCGCAAAAGAAAGTCATTTTTGCGAAGCTTATATGAACCACCCGCTGGTTGAACGAACCATCAAAACAGCACCTTTATGGACAGACGGACGGCGCTTCAAGTTTCCAAGAGTTTATCTTGCGGCAAACATGACCAAAAATGGTGATCGAGTTATGCCAGCGCTCGTTTATTTGGCAGGATCAGAATGGTACAACCTGGGCATTCCAGCCGAATTCGATGACATAATGGAACCAATGTGGCGATCCTTTGCCGAAGATGATGGCGTGTTCACTGTGCCTCATCCAGAGTTGCTTTTTGCTGAAAAGCCCGACGCATCTGGACGCACTCTTTATGAACACTGGCAAGCCTATGAAGATTTTTTAGCTGGATTTGATCCCGGCTCCTTCAAAGCGATAAAGCTCATAAAATGAAACACTTTGTCCCCAAATAGTACTAAGAGTTTACATACTTAAAAAGTTGCGCTAAGGTGTCCTAAATAGACTAACCGAGGCGCGACATGACCAACCTAAATCTCGTTAATCACAACGAACCTGATCTCGACCAGCTTGCAGAAATTTGGCTGATGCAAAAGGCTTGTGAGGAAGCTGCAAGAAAAAAGCGTTTAGAAGTTGAGCAACGAATGCTGCCTTTGCTTGAGCAAAAAGTCGAAGGCCAAGCAACCACAACGACCCGACATAACAAAAAGATTGTCGTTAAAAAACAAATCAAACGTAGCTTCGATGGCAAAGCCTTAAACGAAGTTCGTGATGAAATTCCAGCTGATATGTTGCCCCTGAAAATCAGCGAAGTGCTAGACACCAAGCGACTGCGATATCTGCAAAACAACGAACCTGAAACTTACAAGACGCTTTCGCGTTGTATTGTGTCTGAACCACAAAAACCAAACATTACGATTGAAACAATCCTCTGAGCTCGAATCCCCTTAGCACCATTTCTGGCGGGAGAGAGCTCAGAGTTATTCATGACTCCCGCCAGTTCTTTTAAAAACAAAAGGAAACTTTATGGCTATAGATTTATCTGCAATTAAAAAAACCAAGGGCTTAGGAAGCCCTCCAATGATTTGCATTCATGGCACAAGCGGAGTTGGCAAAACGACCTTCGCAAGCCAAGCACCCAATCCTATTTTTATCCAAACGGAAAAAGGTGAAGGCTTGTTAGAAATTGACACCTTCCATTTCGGGAGCGAAGGCATTGCGACCAGTTACGAGGAAGTTCTTGAGGCCGTGGACAGTCTTTTGAATAACGATCACAAGTACAGCACATTGGTCATTGATTCAATTGATCACCTCGAGCCGTTGATCTGGGCAGACCTGTGCCAAAAGAACCGATGGGCTAACATTGATAAGGCTGGCTATTCGCATGGCTACAATGCTGCCGCTCAGGAATGGCGAGTCTTCTTAAAAAAGCTTGAGACACTTCGGCAAACTAAGGAGATGGCAATCGTTCTGATTGCGCATAACCAGCAAAAGAAAATCGACGATGCTGAATATGGCCAATTAGACAAGCACGATCTCAAACTGCATCAGAAGAGCTCAAGCGTTGTTGCCGAAACCGTGGACTGCGTTTTCTTTGCAAAGCACAAAATTACATTGCGTAAAGAGGACAAAGGTTTTGGCCAGACTCGCAACAAAGGCATCGACACTGGCGAAAGAGTTTTAGTCACCACTGGTAGCCCGCATTACACGGCCAAGAATCGTTATAACTTGAAGGGAGAGATACCGCTTAGTTGGAGCGATTTTTGGAGCGCATTACAAGAAGCAATTAATCCAGAAAAAAAGGAGACAGCAGTAAATGGGTAATCTAAATTTTTCAATCCAGAATGAGTCTGAAGATCAAGATCAAGGCTCTTACGACAACACACCAATCCCGCCAGGGAATTACCATGTAGTGATTTTTGATAGCGATCAAAGAGACAACAACCAAGGAACTGGGAAATGGTTGCGACTTGGTTTTGAGGTCAAAGGCGGTCCGCAAGAGGGCAAGGACTTTAGTATTTTTTATAACATTCAGCATAGTAATCCGGTTGCTGAGAAAATTGCAGTTGAGGAGCTTTCTCGATTGTGCAGGGCAATTGGCCTTTCCGGCACGGCAGAAAACGAAGAGGACATCTTAAATAAAGAGCTCATCGTTGAAACCAAAATTGACGTAGACAAAGAAGGCACGGAACGAGTAGCGGTCAAGAAATACAAACCGCTCCCTCAAGCAGCCCCGGCTCCTCAAGCACCAGTTAAGGCAGCCAACCAAAGCAACTTCGATGATCCAGTGCCAAACCTTGGTGGCGAGGAAAAAGCCCCTTGGCAGAGCTAGAGCTCATCGAAGCAATCGACCTGGCCGTGGCGGAAAACAATCCGCCATCGGTCGGACGGCACTATCTTGGCGGCAGTCAGATTGGCGAAGAGTGTGAACGGAAGCTTTGGTACTCATTTCGTTGGGCGATGCTAATTGTCTTTGGTCCTCGAATCTTGCGCCTCTTTGATAGAGGCCATCGCGAGGAGCCAGCCTTAATAAAATATCTGACCGACGCTGGCGTTGATTGTTACGAGGTTGATGAAAAAACTGGTGAGCAATTTGCAGTGACTTTTGCCTGGGGGCATGGCGGTGGACACCTGGACGGTGCATTAAAAAATCTGCCGGATCATCCTGAGTGGCACTTGGCTGAATTCAAAACCTCGAGCGACAAAGAATTTAAAAAGGTGCAGAAAGCAGGAGTGCGGTCAGCAAAGCCAGTCCATTACTCACAGATGCAAATCTATATGCATCTATCTGGGCTCAAGTTTGCGGCCTACATTGTGGTGAATAAAAACGACGATGCACTTTACTTCGAGCGAGTTGAGTATGACCCGGATGAAGGAGCCAGGATTGAGGCAAAGGCCGAAGCGATTGTCGCTGCCGAGTCTCCGCCAACAAAGTTGAGTGAAGACCCGACGTTTTTTAAATGTCGCTTCTGCGATTACAAAGAGCTCTGTCATTACGAGGCAACGCCCCAGGCTAACTGCCGGACCTGTGTGCATTCGACACCAGAGAAAGAAGATGGCCGCTGGCTATGTGAAAAGAAAAACCTGGAGCTCACGCGCCAGCTGCAAAAGCAAGGGTGTGATCAGCACCGCTTTATCCCGCACCTGATTGAAAACTGGGCAGAGTTCATAGAAATGGACGGCGAGAGCGTGAAATATAAAAACACGCAGAATGGCAAAGAATTTTTGAACGGCGAGCCTGGATACTCCTCGATTGAGATCAGTTTGGTAAACGACGTTCAAATCATCGGCAATGAAATTGTTGATGAGATTAAAGAGACATTTGATGGGAGGGTTGCAGGATGACCAAGATAACAATAGAGATCGATGATGATGACGCGAGAGAGGCGCTCGAGTGGGCCGGAGAGGTTACGCAACTTTTGCAGGAGATAAAAGAAGAGATACGTCGGCAAAATGGGAAACAAGATGTCAGCGATTGATAAACAGGTTGGTGGTGATCATTACAAGAATATGCAGTTTGAACCTATCGAATACATCATGGCTAACAATTTGAATTTTTGCGAAGGAAATATTGTTAAGTACATTTCGAGGTGGCGCGAAAAGAATGGCGTCGAGGATCTACGGAAAATTATACATAACGTCGAATTTTTAATAGAGAGAGAAGAGAAAAAAGAAAAGGAAGAGCTCGGAGAAGTGAACGATCAAAAACTGCAAGCATACATGCAACAAACTGGATGCGAAGGAGGAACATGCGACTCTTGAAGAGACGAAGCTGGGGCGATAACCCTGGCGATTGGAGAGAAAGAATTGCATGGCCAAGTGTGTACGGCTATGCGTTAACCGGAATAGTTTTAATAGGAGTTTTAGTAGCGTGAATTTGTTGACCAAAAAAGAAGTGGCTAAAAAGTGTGGCGTCAGTACCCGCACCATTGATCGAATGTTAGATCGAGATCCTAGTTTTCCTAAGCCAAGAAAACCAATGGGGATCAAAGTGCATTACATTGCTGAAGAAGTTGATCAGTGGCTTTCCAAAGCAACGTCGGAGAATGCAAAGTCCTCGTACTCTTGAATTAATTTAACGCGCCTGTCGAAGAGATCGGTCCTCATGTAAGCGGCGAGGACCGCATTTCTCTCTCGGTGCCCGAGTTGGCGATCTGCGTCTTCGCGGGTTCCTGCACCAGTGGCCGTTGCCCAATCCATAAAAGTAGATCGAAAACCATGAATCGTGACTCGCTTGCCCAGGGCATCAGTACGAGAAAAAACGTCTAAGGATTTATCGAGCGAGTTGCTGCTAATGAATTTATTCTTGCCGCTCCCTGGAAACAATCTCTCATCTTGCGAATACTCTTTCATTTCCTGAAGTAACCAAAGCAATCTTTTAGGAATTGGTAGCTTATGCACTTCCCCACCCAGTTTTTGAATCGGGCACATCCAGACGCCAGATTGCAAATCAAAGTGGTCCCAGACGGCCTCTCTCGCATCATTACTGCGTACTTGGGTGAGCGAAATCAATTTTAGGGCGCTGTACGAGCCGCTTTTTCGGTCCCAAATCTCAGAAATAAAGCCTGGGAGCTCATCGAAAGGCAAAGCTGCATGGTGATTTATTTCTGGCTTGAACTTCGGTAAAAGGTTCTCGAGCAAGTTTTTATACTGAGCCGGATTCCTTTTTTCACTGATGCCTTTCGCAATCGCGTAGTCGATTATGTTTTCTACGCGAGATCGAGTGCGAACTGCTGTTTCGTGCTTGGTGGTCCAGATCGGTTTTAGAACTTTCACAACATCGTCGGGATAGATGTCCTCGATTTCTTTCTTACCAATCACTGGCAAGATGTAACTGTTCAAAGTGTTCTGCCAGGACTGTTCGCTTCGGCCTCGATCATTCCAAACCGGGCGTTTGATATTTTTAATGTAGTCCTCGGCAACAACTGCAAACGAAGTAACTTTCTTTTCAGTCCTTCTGGCACTCGCAACTTTATTTTGTTTTTGTTCGCGCAAAAGCTCCTGCGGCGCTTGATCGGAGCTCAGGAGCTCGGCTGCTTTTGCTCGAGCTTGTTTAGGGGAGATTGCCGGGTAAGAGCCAATGTATATCCACTTACGTTTGCCGTCGATTGTTTGGCGGATACGCCACTGTTTTTTTGTAGCGTTTTTATTATTTTCTACATAAAGATAGAGGCTCGGGGCGCAACGAAAGTTGCCAGATTTTTTTAAATTTTTCACTTGTAAGTCTGAAAGCGCTTTTGGCATTGGGGATACCTTTAGGGATACCATTTGATGGCGAAGTATGACATAGCATGTCTAAGTATGTCTAACAAAAGATATGTAAGTGATTGTTTTTGTGACACTTAGTCTAGGTATGTCTAGGAGGTGGGACTCCCTGCCCCTCCGCCACCAATGCTCTACAGCCCAGTAAAATCAAGAGGTTTGGTTTTTAAGGGGCTCTTAGGGATACCAATAGGGATACCAATTGTTTTTGCCGTTGGTTTTACTGCATTAGCACTCGTTGCTCGTCGCGCAACATCATCAACCTTCGGAGCTCTTCGGGAGTCATTTGTCCTGATGGGTCTTCGTTCATGATTGCACCGCCTAATCGAGAGGCTTGTAATGGGAGTTGTAATTGCCGGAAGTCTGGAATCATGTCCAATAACTGCTGCTGTTGAGGGCTTAGGGCATCTCGTTTCGGCAGTTTATCGAATGCACGATCTAACTGTCCTCGAGTCATGCCAGCTACCCTACTCACCTCTCCCATAACTCTAGGCGAAAACATAGGCAGTGCTGCCAGTGTACCTGGATTGGTCATGCCAGTTATCCCGGTTCCTGTTGCGGTCACAGCTTGTAGCCCTCGAGGAGTTGGCGAGTTCAGTGCTTGCCCGGCAATCCTTGGTAGTAAGAAATAATCTCCTGCTTCCTCGAGGCTCTCAACCAATTTAAGTCGATTGCCAAAGTTTGCATTCACGTTATTGCGCATCACACTTTGCAGTTTTCTAAGCGCAGTATCTGCCGACGCTTTATCGCTCAGTGATAGTGCTCGCTGCAATTCTCTTTCGAGCCGGGTGGCCTCCTCATAGGGCTGCATGACTTTTGAATACTCGGGCACCTGGTCGGTAATTTCTTTTTTGATAATGTCTCTGGCTTGCGCGACAACAACTGCCTCATCGCCAGGGTTGATGCCGGAAGGATATTCATTATCAATTCTTCTTTTTAAGATATCTAAACCTTTGGCATTATGTAACGCTGGGCTTTTCTGCCAATCAGAAACAAGACTTTGTACTTTTGCTAATTTGTTTTGGCCAAGTTCAGAGAGCTCGGACACGCCTTCAAAATTGAATTTTTCTGCAAACTCACCAACCTTTGCAGCAAGCGCATCAAAATCAACTGGCATTTTTTCAAGTTGTAACGCTTCTTTTGAAGTTACGAATTTATTTTGTTTTGTTTCTTTTAGTCTTCGCAACGCCGCAATGCCATCTTGCACAATCGCGCCAGGCTCTTCTTGTCCACGCAAGTTTTCGACAAACCTTCTATCTGTTTCGCCACCCACTCGACCAGCGTTAAACGCTTGTTGTATCGATTCTTTTCCCGCGCCAGTTGTCATGCCGATTGCTGCTGGAACTCCCTCCGTAACAACTCCTCCTGCTGCTTGTAATGTATTTCCAGCGACTGCGAGCGGATCAATCTTGCGACCCGCTTCTTCTAGTGCAGCCCCTGCTTTACCGACCATGCCTGGAGCTCTCGCAGCTAACATTCCGCCGCCAGTTAGGACGGTTGATACGTCACCAACAACACCAACTGGATCTTCTGCGACTGCAAGCTTAAACGCTTCGAGCGATCCGTAACGATTTGCGAAATAATCTCCGACTGCCTTTACGGTTTTCTCATCTGCTTGTTCGCCAGGGACTGCTAATTGAATCAAGCCAGCGGCAAAGGAATACAAGCCTTTTGCCGTGCCCACTGGATCAGTGATTGGCGTGACTAAATCTTCCGCGTATTTCAATGCGCTCTTAGGAAGGTTACCCACTGCTTGGCTTGCAACTTCGCCAAGGCTTAGTTCGGTTCCACCTTGCTTTTTATTTTGTAAGCGTTTTTCTCGCATCTCTTCTATTTGTTTGCGGTTAGCTTCTGAAGCCATTTAAAATTTCCTTTTTATTTTACGTTGTAAGCGCCTAAATCGATATTCCGCTTTATCAACAAATCTGCGATTACCTCAAATTCTTCATCGAAAGTATTTGGATCGTCTACGACTCGGGCAAACATTTCTGCAAGTTCTTTGTCGTCAAAGTCTGCGTAATCTTCTTCTCTGAAAATGCTTTCGTAAATCCCTTCCGCAACATTTTCTGTCCCTTTAAATCCTTTAAGGGTACCGTTCTTTTTGAAATAAGAAATGGAATCTCTTTTTGCTTTTGACGCTTGCTCCATTGCGTTTCTCATACGAGCGAGCCTTCTCGCGTTAATGTGCGGAGGAAGCATGATGTTATAGGCGTAAGCAACAAAGCGCTCACCCTCTTGTTGTGTAAACTGAGCGCCAAGAGTTTGTCGCAAGTCTTGTGTAATGATTCGATCTATCTGATCTTTCGTATCAATTGCTTTTGCACTCCGTCCAGGTAGAGGCGTAAAATAAACAACTCTGCCGCTAATTGAAGAACTGCCATCTCTAGGCTCTGCAAGCAAACCTGCAATCAAACCATTAAGTTCTTTATAGTTGCGCTGACTATTCGCGTATCCTCCTGCGTTTTCATAGGATTCAACTGTCGTTGCAAATTTTTTGTCGAGCTCTATTTGACCTGGAGTCAATTCGACCCCACCTAATCTTCCTTTTAATGCTGCTAACTGTTCAGCAAAAATGTAATCAGGATCTCTACCTTGACGCATAATTTTATTCAGCAGTTCGGTTTTTTGCTCTGGTGTTTGCTTTGCAATTTCTGGGTTTAACTCCAGCATCTTGTCATAAATTTGTAGCGCAGCAGGAGGTGTTCTTTCGATAACTTTTTTCTGTTCTATATAGTCTGTGAAACTAGGAATCGGTTCTTTTTGCTCAATAGGTAAATTTTTATTTCTTTCATCAATTTGAGCAACTACAACTTCATATTCTTTCATGTCGCCAGTAGATTGCCCGAGGATTGCCGCTTGGTTAGTTGATAGGTTTACTTGTCCCACACCAGCACCAGGGATATATTCGATGCCTCCAACAAGATTGCTGTAAATACTTTCCAATTGATCCAAAGGCGCGTTTTCAATTAATTCTGGTTTGATCGCAGTGTTTGCTTTGTACCACTCTCTCAGGTTTTCTCCTCTTTTAATTTCTTTCGCACTTTCTTGTAAGTCAATAAAGTTTTTTATATACGTTTGGTTTGCAAGTTGCCCTTTAATTGTAGGAGCCATGCCAAGCGCTTGTCTCGTACCTAAAGTCATGTTGTTGAAAAAGTTTCCTATCCCCTCGCGCAAATTTGTTGCGGGTGTATATGGATAGGGCAACTGAAGCGTTTGTTGATTAGGATTTAAAACATTTTGCATGATCGCGTTACGCTGATCGATTGGCAGCGCATTTAGTCGCTGAACTAACTCTTCATCTGCAAGCGCCATCTCGCTCATAACAATCCTCTTAAAATAAGTTGATCAGTGTTCATAAAGTTCGGGTTTTGATTTACGAAACCACCCATTGGTGCAATAGGTCCGGCTGCTTGAGTATATGGCGTTCCCGCAAAACCGCCTGAACTGCGCGAGTTTGCGGGTGCGTTTCTTATCATTTGCTCAATGAATTTTGCGTATTCCTCGGGGTCACTGAAAAGTTGTTTGATGCCGCTATTGTTAAACACATCACCCAAATAAGAAACCGGATCGCTTACGATATCGCCAAGATTTGATGCGGTATTTTGCAAGCTATCTCCGACCCCTCCAATTATTGCTTCGAGTATTTTCATTTATCCTGCCCCCGGAACGCCAATATTGAATCCTCTCTGTGACGAACTTGAGGTTAACGGATTAGGCAAGATACCAGCCGCGCCTCTCAACACATCAAACATTCGTAGAGGAAAGTCTCTTTCTTCTTGAAACCGTCGATAAAGGTCATCGAGGATTCTCTGAGATTGATCCTGCTGCATATCACCCACGCCCAAAATTGCATTCATGTCTGCGAACGTAGTGCCTCGTAAATCTTGGCCAAGTGAGCCCAGTTGATTGGCCGCATTCATTCTTAATCTCGCTGCATCACTGACGGCGTTCTGATTCGCAAGCGCTGCCCGAAGCCTGGCATCTTGGTTTGCTCGGCCTGTTTGAAATCTCGTTGATTGATTAGCTAATCCGGCTCTAAGTGCTGCGTCTTGATTTCTGCCTTGCGCAGTTAAATCCGTTGATTGATTTGCCAATCTTGCTCGCAATGCATTTTGGGCGTTTTGAGTTGCTCTGGCTTGCTCCGCTGCGAGGTTGCTCCTAGCCGCTGTTAAATTCGCTCCTTGATTGCTCTGTCGGGCTGCAAGGCTGCTTTGCTGATTAGATCGATCAGCCGTGAGTCCTCGGTTGGCATCGGCCTCAAGTCGTTTTGCTGCTGACTCAAAACCACTCTGCCTTAATCCGGCTGCCGTCTTTGCGGCTTGTTCCAAGGCTGCACGATTAGTTTCCGCTTCGACTATCCCTTGTCTGTCTCCGCCAAACGCTCCTGCGCTAATTGCGCTTGCGGCGTTTTGATTTTGCTGCATTTGCCTAGCTCTTTCGATGTCACCAAGGGCGCTGTCTACCACTGTGTCTTCAAACGTATTCATGTAAGGCGTCAGGCTTTGATCTCGAAATCTTTCGGCAGCAATTGAATCAGCACCAATGTTTTGGGCATTGATCGCTGCAAACGGATTGATTCTTTCTTCTGAAATAAACCCTGGGCCAATGTCTCTGGATGTCACACGATCCATTCCAAAGGTATCTGCGTTCACGGCCAAAGGGTTAAAATTGGTTAGGTTGCCAGTTGTGTTGATGGCGCTCATCAACTCGTTCTGACCAATGCCAGCTTGGGCAGCATCAACCACGCCTTGCATTCCGGCAAGTTGCAAGGGACTGAAAGGCGATACTGTGGCTGCGTTGTAAGGCGCATACTCGGTGGTGTTATAGATATTCTTCCCGGTATTGAAAACATCCATTAAAGCCGCTTTTAATTGCGGGTCGAATGTTTGGCTACTCTCTGATTTATTTTTCCCAAAACTCATTATGATTGTCCTTTAAATCTTAGCCACTCATCGTCGGTGACAAATCCTGATAAGTCGTAGTCTGCGCCCTGATTGATAGCAGAAGAATTTTGTCTGATGGCTTGCTCTCGCGTTTTACCTCTTCCCATTAACTCTTCAATTCTTTGTTCGTATGGGGACATCTGCGGCGTATTGCCAGCCGCCTGATCTAAGATCGGTGCGCTTGAATTATTGGTTGCTTGTGCATTTCGCTGTTGCTCCATCGCTTCCATGTAGGCAGCTACACCGCCGCCAGGATACCCGCCGCTTTGTTGCTGAGTTTCTTGGGCGTTTATCATTTCTTCGCGTGTAAAAAATGGATCAGTTGCAGAAGACTGCTGCGTGGCAGAATTTGTGGCATTGGTTGCTGCATTGGCGTTTTGTTGGATTTGCCCAATGTTGATCGTTCCCCAGGGCGTGTGAATATAATTTGGCATATCATATGCCGGGCCTTGTGGTTGAGTGGGCTCTGGAGTTGGATCTGGGTTTACAGGCTCTGGAGGCGGCGCATAGTTGCTGCCCGGTGCCATATACTGCTGGTAATATCCGGGCATCGGCTGATTCACCAGCAAACGTCCGTTGTATTGCGAGGGACCATAAAAATCCAATCCAGGTCGGTAATCACTTTGAAAACCCGGCGTCATGCGATCAAACAATCGGTGGCCAGGGTTATAAATACTTGAAGTATTAGAGGGCTGATACATATTCTGTTGATAAAATCCACCACCCATTGGGTTTTGAAATCCACCACCCATTGGCTGAACAGCACCGCCAGTTTTCAATCCGCCAGCAGTTCTGTTTTGGCCTCCGCCTCCCCTTCCGCCTTTTCCTCCGCCTTTTCCTGACGCGCTCATTTAACCTCCTTGAACATTGTTACGTGCGCAACTTTATAATCTAAATCTGCGAGTGCCTTCACCCACCCTTTGCGCCCCGACAAACTAATGAATTGTGCATCGAGTTGTTTCGCCCATTCGCCAAGCGTTTCGTCGATGCTTTTAATTTCTGATAAATCTCCTGCTGCTAAAAAAATATGCAAGGCTCTCATGTTTGGGTACTCACAAATCTCTGTGACCAAACAAGATCGCTCCATGGGCCAGAACTGCATATCCTGGCTTGCCACTCCTCGCACAATGTCCCTAAACGAATGCGTGTTGTGACCAAACTCCAATGCCTTCTCGAGCATTTCTTGATATGGCAGCATCGCCTCGAGGGGTGTTTGCGCTTGTAAACTTTGTTCTCTCATACAGTGCTCGCACTTAGGTTGCCCGAATTATCAACGGCGATTTTATATCGAGTACCATTTGGACTCTTAATAATGACTCGACCATCGCCCACCTCGATATCCTGATTCTTTTTGTGATTCAAATAATCGGCTTGCTCAATTGCCAGGTTGGTTTGCGAAATCGTTACCCGGTCATATCGATCATTTGGTGTTGGCAGGATCATCGCTTGCCTCCTGCTACGGCATCGAGTCGCATGGTGCCAACTCGCCAATCGCTATTTTCTGCTGCATCAATTCGCATAGAAACTTGCCGCCCCTGGAACCTAACGCTCGTTGGATTGGCCATCGTGAAAGGACCGTGGCTTGTCTCTGTACCATTCGGATACAGGCGCGTTTTAAAAGTCGCAGTAACGTCACCCTGGTTTTTTTCATCAGGGATTAACTGTCGCGCCACCATTAAATTATCGCCGTTCCCGAGCTCCACAGGGCCGCTCTGCACGAATGGCGTTTCTCCGTCGTAGGCATATCCGACTTCATGCTCATAAACATAGCCGTCCGTTCCAACCATTTGCGGGTACAAAAACACCCCGGCATCTGCACCAGCAGTTCGAGCGAGTGTTCCTACATTCCAATGATTATCACGATAATTCCAAACGACGTAGCTATCGTTCTCGATGCTATTGACTGATGGATAAAACCACCAAACCTCATTGAATTCAGAATTCAAAACACCAGCAATTTTAGATCGCTGCGCTTTGTTAATGTTGCTAAAGAAAAAATCACCCACTGCACTTTTCAACACTTGCACCGAGCCCGAATAAATATGGAATGAATTGAGTCCCACCCAAACAGCAAATTGGTCCGCCACCACACAACCATTGGCGCTTACCGTTCCGCAGCCGTCCCCCACTCGCTGGAAGCTGTAGACGAAGGGCGGCCCCGCGTACCTCGCAACGTGCGCGTCGGTGGTTGTTAACAGGAGCGTCTCACCTCGCAGACTGTGGCCACTGACCAAAGAGCCATCCGTTGTTAGGTTTTGACCACCCGCCTGATTTGTTGCGGCGGCTGCCCAAAGATTATTGTCTTCCTGATCACTCCATTCTACTCGATTGTTTTCTCCGCCAGCCCCGAGCGCAAAAACAAATCGTTCATCGGTCACTACAATGGCCGTGGTGTTTGTTGGCGCATTGCTCAGAACGGCAGCCACTGTGCCAGTGTTGTTTGCCCACTGATAAATCTTGCCGTCGGACGTAGCACAAGCGATGGTGTATTCACCCCATGTGTCCAGCGACCAAGTGTCCGCAACTGAATAAGTGCCAGTGTCTGGCCGCAAGGTGCCCCATTCAAAACTTCCCCAAGTTGAGCCACCCCAAGCAAGATTTTGTGAGGCGCTTGCATTGCCAGCACTAAAACCAACTGGCGTAATGTCATGCACTTGCCCGGCTTCCTGAATAACATAAAGCTTCGTGTTTGATCCTGCGATTGTTCGTCGGTTGCTTGAGTTATCAATGTAGGTCAACAATGCTCGAACACTTCCTGCAAGCGCACTTGCTGATCTTTTCCGCCACCCCTTAACTGGCTGTAACGAACTCTCATACCACCTAACCAAATTTCCATCGTTCCAACTGTTAAGTTGTTGAAACTCGGTGCCGTTCTTAACGATGCCTGGAGGGATTGCGAGTGGGATTAAAGCCATTCAATAACTCCAGATCGCAGGGCTAATCCTATTAGGATCAACGTCTAAATGAATAAAACGGCCATCGCCTTTTTGATTAACGCCAATCCTATTAATGCCGTGCTCCATTGCCGAGCGAATCACGCGCAAGGCTTGCTCGCCTCTCACACCAATGTCAACTGCGTAACCGTCAGCATGACTTCCAGGCTTCGATTTTTTTGCCTCAATAGGATGCTCTGGGCATCGGTAACCGCTGGTGACAATGAAGGGGAAACCACACTCGCGTCGCATGATGTTTAGCACATCGACGATGTCTTGCTTGATTCCTTGTTGTTGGCAGTGCTGGCACATAAATTCTTCCGGGGAAAAATAATTCACTTCTTCACGATTTCAATCTTCGGGTCAGGGTTAGCCATCGACTTAATGGTCATGGCGTAAAAATTTAACAAGGCGGTGATCTCTGTTTTCCTGACCTCGAGCGTGTGTAAATCTTGCTGGAGTTCTGTCATGCGTTCAGCAAAACCCATTGCCTCTTCGCCGAGCTCCTCTAAATTAATCTCTTCGTTGTCGATGATAAACGTGGTCAAGCAGCCTCCGATAACCCCAGATATGGGATAAAACATAACTTATTATTTTAACATTTTGCTCGACCACACTTACGCATGTTGCGCTGCCTTTCTTTTGCGTTCTCAAGTTTTTTGATGGCCGACTTTAGCTGTGCGTCTTTGTATTCGCCATGCAAAAACCAACCAGCCCATCCTAGAAAAACAAAAGACACCGTGATGAATGCACTCGCTGAAAGTGCTTGCATTTTTTTTCTGCGCTCTGCTCTCTTTTTGCCAATTTCTTTTAAGTAGGCAGTGTGCTCACGCTGGCTTTTTTCCATGAGCCGCATTGCGTCTTGGTAAATTTTCTGGCCACCAGGGAGCATTCGGAAATGGTCTTGCAGGGATTGTCTTGCTTGTGCGGCTTTTGCTCTACTGGTTGCCAGTTTAATTGAATCTGCCTGGCTTAAAGGCTTGCGAGTTTTTTTCTTGCGCTCCCACTTATCAAGGCGCTGGTTTGCATCTTGAAATTTGTCGAGAATGCCAACCGCTTGCTCGACATTGCCGCCAGTCTCGCGCAGCGTGTTAAGCCCAGCATTAACCGAGTTTAAAATTCCTAGAATGGCCGAAATTTCGGCAAACAACGGAGCTAACCGAAATAAGTGTTAAAAAGCATCACTCCCAAGATCCAAGGGTAAATAGCCCAGACACTGAGTTCTAGGCGATTCATCCTGGCTGACCCGCGCTCGAGACGATCAAGGATATTTTGTTGGCGCTCAAGGCAGAGCTTTTCGTGCGCTTTCAGGTCATCCATTTTTTAGCGCTTAGACACTTCAGTTAGGGCCATAATTTATATTCCTACGGTAGATGTCTGTATACTGATTCATGAACCTTTACGA
>CESM01222861.1_pt1 | contig 15121 bp, 32 predicted proteins | sample 361421 | NCBI WGS metagenome assembly CESM01 (sample SAMEA2622219, study PRJEB7988) | marine metagenome | isolation source: saline water (ENVO:00002010), including | reverse complement strand
AACAAGAGCAGATAAATATACTAACTATGGACAATTAGAATTAATTGAAACACAAGCAATAACTTCATCTACTGCAAGTATGATTTTTTCTAACATAAAAGAAGATGAATACAATGTACATTTTTTAACTTATAGTAATTTTGGTGCAACTTCAGATAACAGAAGATTAGTTATGAGATTTTTTGAAAATGGTGTTGAGGAAAGTGGAAGTGTTTATCAATTTGCAGGAAACAATAATAGAACTGATGGAAGTTTTGAAACAAAAAGTTCAAGTAGTTCAAATTTACATTTAGGAAATAATGGAGATACTGATGCAAATGTACACGATAATGGATATATTTATATTTATAATGCAGGGGATAGTACAAAATATACTTTTATGACAACTCATACAACAGGTATGTATCAAACAACTGTAAAGTTTGGAAGTATATTTTTGAGTGGTGTGTTACCACAAGCAAGTGTAGTTGACCAAATTAAATTATTTTCTACTACTGATAATATTGACACACTTACAGCAAGTCTATATGGCATAAAGGAATACTCATAATGGCTACTAATTTACAGTTTATAAATAAAACAGAAATTACAAGTGGTAGTCAAAATGTAAATGTTGATAATGTTTTTTCAGACCAATATAAAGTTTATGTTGTGCAACTAATAGGAGTTGTTATGAGTACAGATGTTTCTAATGATATTGAGGGTATAAGATTTATTGATAATTCTGGAAGTGTAGTTACAGGTAATGAGTATGCTTATGCAAGTTTAGCAATGTATGCAGGTGGCTCTTTTGGAGAAGTTCAAAGTACAAGTGATGGAAAAATTAGGTTGTTTTCTATTACAGACCAAGTATCACAAGGACAAACAGGTGGTACTTTATATATTTTTAATCCTAATGACAGTTCAAGTTACACATTTTTAACAACTCAAGGTTATGGTTTTAATTCGAGTGATAATTTAGGTGGTAATAAAGGTATAGGAGTTCATAAATCAGCAGAAACTATTAGAGGTTTTCAGTTCCACGAAAGCAATACTGCTAGAAAATTTGGTGGTGGAACGATAGTAACTTATGGGGTTAAATAATGGCAGGTAGCTTAATAAAAATAGATGAGGAAATAGTTTCAGGTGCAGTATCAAGTGTAACTCTTGGTGGCTCTGATTGGGATAGTTCTTATGATGTATATATGGTTGTTGCTAATAATATTGAGTGTGATACAGATACTCAAACACTTACTTTTAGATTTTTAGATAGTTCTAATGCAACTATAAATACAGGGTATAGCGTTGCTTTTAAAACTTTAAAAGCTAATACAACTTTTAGTAATGATGCAGGGGATTTAACTTCAGCACCATTTATAGATTTGTATTTAGGTACAGGAACAGGAGAACAGGCTAATGGTGTTTTATATATTTTTAATGCAAACAATGCAAGTGAGTTTACTTTCTACACACAAGAAATAAGTTATTTAAGTAACTTAGGTGTGTTAAAAGGTAATCAAGGTGGTGGAGTATTAAAATCTGCTGAAGTAACAAAGGGGCTTACATTTGTTATGAGTAGTGGAAATATAGATAAAGGCAATTTTAAGTTATATGGTTTAAAGAAGTAAGTATAAGAAATATATAGTAAGATAGGAGAGATATGACAGAACAAGAAGCATTAGCTCAAGCAACTCAAGATATTGAGGACGCTAAACCAATGTATGCACAAGTAAATAATGAAAGAAGAGAATTTACTGAAGCTGAATACGAACAAGCAGTTGAGGATAGAAAAAACTCAATTCTTGACGAATATAATAATGGATATAAAAGAGCAAGACAAGAAGCTTACCTTCCAATAGTTGATCAGCTTGATATGCAATATTGGGATAGTGTAAATGACACAACCTCATGGGTTGATCATATTGCTGAAGTAAAAGCTGATAATCCAAAACCTGAATAGTGAAGTTAAAGCTTTACCGAATATCAAGTCAAGCAGATAGTACAAATGGAATTTTGTATATTAATGATGAATTTGCATGCTACACACTTGAGGACGAACAAAGAGAAATTAAAGTAAAGCATGAGACTGCAATTCCTTTAGGTATATATGAAATAAAATTTAGGACTGTTGGTGGTTTTCATACAAAATATACTTCAAGATATGGCCCTGCGTTTCATAAAGGCATGCTTGAACTACAAAATGTGCCTAATTTTGACTACATATTGATCCATACAGGTAATACAGATGAGCATACTTCAGGTTGTATATTGGTTTCGGATAATCAGGAAAATAATTTACTTGTTAAAGACGGCTTTGGTGGAAAATCAACACAGGCTTATAAAAGGGTTTATCCAATTATTAGAGATGCTTTAGTAAGTAATGAAAAGGTAACAATTGAAATAGTTGATCTTGCAAAACTTGAAAAAGGGCTCAATGGAGTTAGTAATAAATTAACTGATGAAATGATAAGCGCTAAACAAGTATGGGAAAAATTATCTGCGATTAATGGCGAACTTAAGATACTAAATGCTAAAATGGAGAACAAAGATATAATTTAGGAGGTTTTTGAGAATATCATGCCCTCTATGCAAACACACTCTTGTTTATGTTAAAAGCGCTTTTTTGTGCGATAATCGTAAATGTAAAAAATATAAAATAGTACAAATAGGAAAGAACGAGGAAGAATAATGGCTGGAAAAAAAGACTGGAAAGCGTATTGGAAGTTTATGTTTGCAAAAGCATTTAGAACAGGACTTCAATCTGCAATTTCATTGTGGTTAGCAAACAGTTCAGGAATTATTGACGCTGATGTAATCCAATTAGTTGGAGTTGCGTTTTTAACTTCATTTATTACAGTAATTCAACACGCACTTGAACAATACAAACCAAAAGCGAATTTTGACGATTAATGAAAGCACAAGTTAATTTAGGACAAATATTACAGGGTGGTTTAGCTGCTTTAGTTGGTTGGTTATTTAAGACTGTAAATGATATGCAACAAGAAGTAGCAACATTAAAAGCTCAGGTTGTTGCTTATCAAGACAGTATTGCAGGCTTTAATCAGAATTTATTAGTTATTGAGGAAGTAATTAGAGAGATCCTGTTTAAAGTTGGTGGCTAATGTGCTTAGTAACTGAAAAACAAGACGGATCTTTTGTGCAAATATGTAACTGCCCTTATGGAAGCGAATTTTGTAATGGCTGATAATGGTTATACACAAAAAGAAATGATTAATAAAGTTATGATAGACATTGATAAACTTTTTGAGAAATTAGATCAAATACAAAAGGATTTAGCAACAAGACCAACAAGACAAGAAATATATGGTTGGATAATTGCAGGAATATCAATAGCAACTTTAATTACAGTTTTAATGTAAATTTCAAGATTTTTGTTTAAAATCCTTTAAACTTAGATTAATGACAAAAACACCTAAATCAGACTGGGGAAATAATTTCTATAAATCAGGCTGGCAACCTTCTATTGAAGTAAACGAACAAGCAGGAAAAGGCGAAATAACACATGTTGGAACTGATCCTGAATATTCAAGCAAATATGATCAAATATTAAGAAACTGGGGCTATGATCCCTCTATATATGAAATTGAAGGTGCAGTAAGAACTTCATCGTGGGAAGTTCAGTTAAAAGGTGGAAAAACAGAAACTTTTTATGCTTTTAAAGGCATTGTAAAGAAAAAAAATCCAAAACATGATAAATATGTGGCCGAGTTACTGCGACATACAAAGAAAAAATTACCATTAAAAAAACAAACACTTGGAGGAGATACTGCATTTATGTTTTTTATGGCTGATTGGCAACTTGGAAAAAAAGACTTTGGTGTAGAAAATACTATTAACAGATATGATGTGGCCCTTCAAGACGCAATTAATAGAATAAAAGAACTTAGAAAATCAGGTGTTTTAATTGATGAAATTTATTGTGTTGGATTAGGAGATCTTACGGAAAATTGCACAAACGCATTTTTTGATAGCCAACCTTTTTCAGTTGAGTTGTCTTTAATTGAGCAATATGCACTTGCTAGAAGCATGATCATGAAAACAGTAGATAGTTTTTTACCACATGCAGATAAAATTATTCTTGCAGGTGTGCCTGGAAATCATGGAGAAATGAGCCGAAGCTCAAAAGGTCAAGTATTTACTAATCGTTTAGACAATAGTGATACTATGCACTTAGAAATATGTGATGAGATAATGAAGGCAAATCCTGAAAGATACAAGAAAGTAAGGGTTGAAATACCTGAAAGCTTTCATCAGGTACTAGAAATTAAAGGTAAAAAAGTTGCTTGGACACATGGACACATGACAGGAAATTCTGGAACAAATCCTGAAGTTAAAGTAGAAAATTGGTGGAAAGGACAAATGTATGGTTTTCTACCAAGTGGATCTGCAGAATTGCTTATTACAGGTCATTACCACCATTTTAGAGCGAAATATCAAGGGGATCGTGCATGGTTTCAAGCACCTTCTTTAGATAGAAGCATTGATTTTACTGAAAGAACAGGTTTATGGAGCCACCCTGCAGTTCTTAGTTTTACTATAAACGAAAAAGGTTGGGATAATCTAAAGCTTTTATAACTTGTTTTGTCATAAATATAAGATTAAAATAAAATTAGGTATATATGGCTAAAGAATTAGTTGGTATAGAAAATGACGGGTTAAAAGCTAAAGTTATTTATATTGAAAATGATACTTGGTTTAGCGAGGATCTTAAAGTAGGTATAACAATGATTAAAGACTTAATGCCTGATCAAGACGACAAGTAAAATAAGCCTTGCTAGAAAGTCTAATTTTAACTTGTGTTTTGTCATCTCCAATTTCATTGGATCAATTAGATCAGTATTTTTCTTGTAAAGATAGAAATGAAATTATTATTTACATGCAGGAATATATCCCTTTATTTAGTGAATATTTTGAGCATGATGATATAGAAACTGCTTTAAGAGTTACCTATTGCGAAAGTAGAGGAAATCCTAATGCAGTAAATAAAAATAAAGATAATTCCTATGATAAAGGACTATGGCAGTTTAATGATCACACATGGAATTGGCTAAAAGAAAAATTAAAAATAAAACAAGATAGATTTGATATAGAAACCTCTACTGCTGTGGCTAGTTGGTTAATTTATAACGATACTATTAATCATTGGTGGCCAAGTGCATTTTGTTGGAAAATCAATCTTAAGACATATACTAGCTTCGAGCTAGAGCGATTTATAGACTAACGGTTCATAACTATTAATGATCAAAGGTGTATCAGTAGGCATTATCTACTGAGAAAAATAGTTCAAGTTAATTGACATATATTAAATCTTTGATTAAATTAGTCTTATAAATTGTTTTTAGAAAGGAACAAAAATGAAATATAGTATTAAAGGATCATTTAAAGGAAAGCCTGTAAATGCTCATACTGATAATTGGGATCACGCAAAAGAAGTATCTTTACAAATTTATGGGGATATTTTTCAAGGTAATAAGTTAATTCTTACTTATGTTGAGGTAAAAAATGCGTTGTAATACCTGTAAAAGAAAATTACAAAAATTCTACCACCATATTATTGTTGAGGAACTTGAAAATGCAGGATCAATGGTGCGACATATCTGCACAGGTTGTTATCTTGCAGAATTAGGAAGCCCTTTAATTAAATCTTAGATTTGACAGGACTTAGTATCGTGTTATAATATTTATATGGGGAAAAATAAAAGTGTGAATACAGTTAAAAAACAACAAAATAAAGTTTATGACGCAGAAGGTGTTTTAAAAACCTCCTACAACTTGATCCCTAACCTTCGTATAATAAATTCTGCAACTTTCACTGATAAAAAACCTAATAAAAACTTTCGCTTCATTGTTGATCAAACAGGTGTAATTGTTGGCCACACAGGTAAATATGAAATGTATTACATTGATAATTATGATGTAAATGCTAAAAATTACAACGACATAGTAAATCAAAACAGATTTACTTGGATATATGGAGCAAAAAATCCTAACAGACTTCCAAAAGATCAAGTAAATAAATTAGTAAATGCACAAGTAAAAAGAACAATATATACAAAAGCATTTTATAAAAAGTATTTCTATACTTCCCAACCAAAAATATCCTGCAAAGGAGACACAGGATCTTGTTGGTACTACCCCGATAACACAATTACTTTAAAAAGTTGGGCAAGCGACGCAACAATATTGCACGAACTTGCACACCAACGATCTGCAAAGCATGGCCGAGTATTTGCTACCAATTATTTATTATTAGTTGGTAGATTTATGGATCATGGAGAACAAGCAAAATTGGTGCATAGTTTCAGAAAATGGGGTGTTGAGTTCAATGGTACTTTTCAGCACACAAACGAGTGCCTACGACACCATGGAGTAACAGATACAGATATTCTTGAAAAAGGATATAATAACTCAAAAAGGTGCTCACAGGGAGCAACAAAACACTTTACAATTACCGATCAGCAACTTAGAAAGGAATAATATGTATTTAGGAACTCCACAAAAACCTACAAAAGATAATGAGTTTAAAAGCAATATAAAGCAAAATATATACGACACATTAAATCGTGGAGATTTTATTTGTAGCTTTACAAACCCTGAAGCAAGAAAAATTATTTATGAAATTAAAACTAAATTACAAATGAATATTGAAACTTTAACTTGTGATTGTGAAAAGTTTTCAAGAAAACATAATGCCTATTATTATGAGTGGGCAACTGAATTTAGGCAATAGACTTCCTCGCATAAACTATCAACTCTAGTTTTTAAATGGCTTAAACACGATCCTAGTGATAGCAAAAGTTCAACTAAAGCACTAAAAATATAAAAGCCCATGAAACCACGGGCTTTTATACAACAGGGGATAAAATAAATTATCGTAACAATTTTAACACAGTTTTGCTAAAATACTAAGCATGAACACAGAAAAAGTAAAAATTGACGAATTAAAATTTGATCCTGACAATGTCAGGAAGCATGATGATAACTCTATAAAGGCAATAGCAAACTCTTTATCAGCATTTGGTCAAAGAAAGCCTATCGTAATTGATCAAACAAATACTGTAATTGCAGGTAATGGAACTTTAAAAGCAGGTATTTACTTAGGCTTAAAAGAATTAGATTGTGTAAGAGTTCCTGATGACTGGAGTAAAGAAAAAATTAAGGCTTTTGCTATTGCAGATAATAAAACACACGATCTATCAGAATTCGACAATGAACTTCTATTAAATACCTTACAAGATCTAAATGAATTTGAAATTGAGGTAACAGGTTTTGAAGCAGACGAATTAGAGGATTTAATGATGTTTAAGAAAAATCCTTTTAAAACAATAAAAATTGACATTAATGAATTAAAACCACACTCAAAAAATTATCAAGAACACCCTGAGGATCAGTTAGAGCATATAATTAACTCTATAAACACGCATGGCTTTTACAGAAATATAGTGATCGCTAAAGACTTTACAATATTAGCAGGCCATGGAGTTGTTGAGGCAGTAAAAAAAATGGGAACAATTAAAAGAGTTCCTGTTATTAAGCTTGATATTGAAAGCGACAGTGTGCAGGCCTTAAAAGTTCTTACAAGTGATAATGAAATCTCACAATTAGCACAGGTAAATGATAAGGCCCTTACAAACCTTTTAAAAGAAATACTTGAACTTGACGAAAGCATTTTAGGAACAGGATATAACGAGGATCAATTATCAGCTTTAGCTTATACTTCTACTACAAAAAATGAAATAGGAAATAAGCAAGATGCAGATGATTGGGTAGGAATTTTTGAACACGAACAAAGGCCTGAAATATTTTCTGTTGTTGTAAAATTTGAAAGTGAAGCAGATAGAGTAAAATTTGTTGAGGAAAAAGGCATTGAGAACTTTCATAACCAAAGAGGAAATGTCTGGAGCACCTATTATCCTTTTAGAGATAAAGATGATGTAAGCAATTTGTATCTTGTTGATGATGACGAAAATTAAATATCCTGTATTCATAATTTCTAAAGGCAGACACGATGTAGGTATGACTGCAAAAATGTTTTTAAAAGACAAAGTACCTTTTAAACTTGTTATAGAACCACAAGAATATGATGATTATGCAAGACACTTTGACGAAAAGTTATTAATTAAAACTCCATTTAGCAATTTGGGTCAAGGATCAATTCCTGTAAGAAATTTTTGTTGGGATATGGCTTCTGAAATGGGAGCTGAAAGACATTGGGTATTTGACGATAATATAAGATACATGCAGGCTTGGTATAAAGGAAAAAGGTTACATTGTCAAAGCACATTAGGAATAAAAGCAGTTGAAAAATTTACTGATAGATACACAAATATAGCAATTTCAGGCATGAATTACAGTTTCTTTGTAGTTCCAAAAGAAAATATAAATATTCCTGCATATATATTAAATACAAAAATTTACAGTAATTTACTAATAAAGACTGATCTTGATTTTCGTTGGAGAGGTAGATATAACGAGGACACAGACTTATGCTTACAAGCACTTAGCAAAGGTTATTGCACAGTACAAATAAATAATTTTATGATCCAAAAAAATCAAACAATGACAATGAAGGGTGGCAATATGTCTGAACTTTATCAAGGTGATGGAAGGCTTACTATGAGTAAAAGTTTAGAAAAAATGTGGCCACGCGTTGTAACTACTTCAAGAAAATGGGGAAGGCCACAACACCATATTGTAAAAAACTGGAGACAGTTTAATACTCCTTTAATTCCTAGAGATGATATTGACTGGAATAATATAGAACAAGATAAATTAAATATTACTGCAACTGATAAAGGAATTAAAAGTGATCATTTAAAAAAATATGTAGATGAGATAAATGGTAAATAATAGAGAGTTTGATATACGAGAGGACGAGACTTATACTGATTGGAAAATAAGAAAAAGTCAAGAACGAAACTTACCAAGTAGCATGAGCCAAAGAAATAGTAGCAAAAACTCTATTGGGATATGCCCAAACACAAAACAGAAAAAAAATACTTGTAAATGTAAAGCATGTATAGCTAGACGAAACAGAAATAAAGGACGCAGAAAACAAAATCAAGCTCGTAAATTACTTAAAATACCTTCTAATAGATTTGCAGGTGCAGACGCACATGAGGAAAATTGGAGTACAGGTATTCGTGTTGAAGTAAAATCAGGAAAACAGGTTGGCCCTTTTGCTACGGCTTTTTATAAAGGAAAATTACAAAGTGACACAAACCATAAAGCCATTGGTACAGGATCTAAGCCTTTTGCCTATGTTGCTATGCCCGACGGAAAAAATACAGGTATAATTGCACTTGAAATACAGGATTTAGAAAATTTCTGTTTAGAAGTTTTAAAAAATTACGGATATTCATTAGATTATGAACAGTAAAAGGTCAATAAGTTCAACACTTTGAAGGTTGATAGTTATTCAACTCTTCTTTAGTAATGGCTTAAACTCGAAGGTAGTATGTGTCTTGAGTTGTTATTTCTCCCAAGTTTGAAATTCCCCTCTGTAATAACCTTTTTCATCGGAATACCAAGTATAAGGTACTGCAGGAACATTAGAAAATTGATCATAGAATATAGGATCTTTTCTGTATAAATTTGATTGGTGACTTCTATGAAGCCAAAAATGACCAAGCCATAAAGGCTTATTTTCAGGAAAAAGATCACGATATTGACTATATTGACTTGAGACTTTATCCCAAACTGTGTCTTTGTAGCCTTTTTTAATCCAAGTTGTGCATATTACTCTTGTATATTCATAAAGCCAATTTTCAGATCCACGCCACATATTTATTATAGGGTGGTGCCTCCAACCTGTGTCTTTAGTAATTGCGTTAAATATTTGTAAGCACTCAACTCTTTGTTTGCCTAATCTTTTATTGTCAAGGACTTTAGCACTTTCATAAAAATCCTCGTATGGTAAAAATGTCTGCATATTTATCTCCTGTTTTTTAAGTATTATAAATATAACAAAGGACTTATGTTTAATTTAGGATTTAATTTGTCCTGCACCTGCATTAATATATTTATTGTGTATGCGTATTATGAGTGCGAGAACAACATGCCCATTTGTGTATGGAAGTCTGAACAGGCAACTGCAAAGACTTCCTGCACTTATAAAGGAGTAAAATGAGTGAAGGAAATACATACTTTGATCCTGTATCTAATGCAGAGATCGCTGACATTATGGGAGTAACAAGACAGAAAGTTTCGTCTTTACATTTTCATAATAAACTACCTGAGCCTTACAAAGTGCTTAAATGTGGGCCTTTGTGGGACAAAAAGGAAATAACAACTTGGTTATATGATAATAATATGATCAAAGAACAGGAGATAAATAATGCAAAGACTACAACAAATAATTCTATCTAAACCATGGAATAAAAAATTAGTTAAGAACCTAAATAAAGGGTTTGGAAATATTGACTATGTAGAACACACACAAGTTACACAAAAATTAATTGCAGTAAGCCCCGATTGGAACTTTAATATTGAGAAATATTTAGAGGACACAGTTGAGGATATGAACGGAATACAAAGAACTTTTATTACAGGAGCGCAAGTTTCAATTACAATGAAAATTGACAATGAATATATTACAAGAAGTGAAGTCGGCATGTGCGACAAAGCTTTCTTTCATAGTGATCCAAACAAAGTACACAATAACGGGCAAAGAGCAAAAGAGTGTGTATCGGACGCAATTAAAAGGTGCGCTATGCGATTTGGTGTTGGGCTTGAGCTTTACGACACAGATGCATGGTTAAGTGAGTATCTAGAAAAAGAAATTGTTGAATTACAAGACTTATCTAATGACGAACAACAGTTAAAGGAGCAAATAGACAGTATTGTCATGGAAGAAGAATAGAATACTTCCATGAAAATTGTAAGCGAGTTCCCTTTATTCAGCATAGTTCCTGAATGGTTAATAGAAAGTAAAGTAAGCGACAACGCAATTAGAGTTTATGCTACATTATGTCGTTTTGCAGATAAAGTTGATGGATCATGTTGGCCAAGCATTTCTACTATTGGAAAAAGGTGCGGTAAAAGTGGCTCATCAGTAAAACGAGGAATTAAAGAACTTAAGGATATTGGTGCAATAGAAGTCAAGCCACGATTTTTAGAGGATAATGCAGGCCAAACAAGTAATTTATATATTATTAAATTTAATCCTGCATATACCAATTCTGATATGGAGCCCCATGTCAAAAATGAACAGGAGGGTGGTTCAAATAAGGTACGCAAACCAAAGTCATCTAACCAAAGTCATATTATAAAACAACAAACAAATAAAAATGAAATATATAAGGCCCTTGCAGATAATTTATATAAGCCTAAAACAAAAAATGAAATATCAAGTTTTAATAAAGTTGCTAAAGACTTATCTGAAATTAACGCAACTTATGATGATGTTGCTGATCGGATCAATATATATAGAAAAAAATGGTCAAACATGACATTGACACCATTTGCGTTAAGTAAAAATTGGAGTTTACTTGGAGAAATGCACGAACAGTATAAACCACCAAAAAAACGCGATTGTAAAGCTGAAGGTTGTGTATGGATAGATTTAGATGTAATTTTTTATTGTCAATTCTGCAAGAAGGAAAAAACAAAGTAAAATAAGATTATGGAAACAGAAATAAACTTCGGAGCGCTTAGTGTTCGTTATTATCTTGAAAAATATCAAGAAATACTTGATTTAACTTACGATTTTGGAATATTACACCCTGACATAGATAGTCAAGGTGGTTGTGGCTTTAAATTATTTGGGCATACATTTTTACTTTGTCTTGACACAATGAACAGATTTTCTTTAGCAGTAATAACCTTAAACCAAGACTTAATATTTACAGATCTTGGAGAAACAGAAGAGTTAATATCATTTTTAGACTTATTAAAAATAAATGTTTTACTTTATAAAAAAGACTTCACTATTGATCACACATTAGATAGTTACTTTAATATTGACGAATAAAAATAACTAATAAATTTACAAACTATAAATCTTTGATTAAAATAGTCTTATACTATTAAATGGAGGATAAAAGTATGGATATAGAAGTAACCGATTATGGCCTTAGAGAAATTTATGGTCTAAAAGAAGTTAATGAAACATTAACTTGGAAGCAAATAGTCAAAAAATATTCAAACAAAGATATTTATTTGATGTTACAAAGAGAGCCTTTTTGGAAATGGGCAGATAAGGATATTCCTGAATTCACAATTAGCCACACTTGTAATTATGAGTTAGAAAACTTTATGACTGCATGGGGTTGGCAGGATTATTTTGGAAAACAAGGAATAAGCATTTTTAAAAGGTAATTTGTCATAGAAATAAATTAATATTATTACAGGGAGAATAAATTATGAATAATGAGCCAACAGTAAATGTTGAAAAAATAGCTGACACACCCGATTGTTATGTTTTAATTGATATTTTAAAGGCAGGATACAAAGAAGCCTTAAATTCAAATGATCAATTAAGAAAACAATTACAAAGAAATGACAGTATGAGCGACTTACACTATGCAAGATATTCTGCATTAAAAACAAGTTTTAATTCAAGCATTATCTTGTTAGAAAAGTTAGAAAAACAATTTGAAAAGCTTGACTTAGAACATGAGTTAGCACAGGAAGGAGCATTTTAAATGAGTAAAGATGTATTTTTATGGTTAATGCAAAATATGTTTCTTTTTATTGCGTTAATGGGAATATTTGCACACTTTGGAGCAATAATAAGTATAAAAATTGCTGAAATGCTTGGTTTTGGAAACGATAAGCCATTAAGTTTTGTATTGGATCAAATACAAGATGATTTAGCAAAAGGTAAAGAAGTTAGAGTTAGGGAGTATTTTAATGAGACTTAACATGAATAATCATTATGGAAGTTCAAGTGTCAATGCTGATTTAGAAGGTGTAACTGAAAATATTGATTTAAAAATAAGAAAACATAAGTTCAAAATTGCAAAAAGAAATTATTTTACAATTACCTTAAAACATAAAGATAAGACTGCAAAACTTTTGCTAAACAAAGAACAAATAGAGCAATTATCAGTTAATTTACATAAGTATGTTTCAGAAGGCAGACACTTAAAAAGAACAGACAGTAAAGCAAGTTATTTTGAAAGCAAAATATGAGTAATAAGCCTTCAGACAAGCAAAAAATAAAAAATATGCTTGTAAATTCTGAAGGTCAATGGGTTTGTAGTTCAATATTTTTTAAACAACATTTTATAAAAGACTATGCACAAAGAATTAGTGAATTAAGATTAAACGATAAACTTAATATTGAAGGCAAAGTGTGTGATCAACATGGGCACAAAATGTTTATGTATAAATATAATCGTGTAATAAAACAGGAAAGTTTATTGTGAAAATTTACCACGCAAGATTTAATTATCAATGTTTTCAATGTGGCCAAACGCTTACTTTATATCACTTGAATTTTCAAGCAATTATGTGCATACATTGTAAATCAGAAATAAGCTTAAAAATGTTTAATAATGATAATGTCACTTTAGAAGTATATAGTGAAACTAACTAAAACAGGAGATAAATAATGTATGAACAAGAAAAAATAGTTATTTTTGAAAATGCAGTAAAGCATAGACAAAATTTATATAAATTGACAAATAATCGTGGTGTTTCTATTGAAACAGACGAGGAAATTGTGCATATTCCTATCGGCTTTGATGAGTGGGTGTGCGACTTTTGTAATAATCAAATGCCTGTAAAAACAAAAAATGATCAATTTATTAGCATGCTAAGTCTTAATGGATCACACACTCTTTGTAATGATTGTTGGCCAAGGGTTTTAAAACAGGATAAATCACTTTTTGAAAATGTTTCTGTATGTGCTTGTTGTGATATTAAAGACGATATACATACATACTTAACCTTACTTGATGAGGAAAAGCAAAAATGGGTAGGTTGGATTAGACTTCCTAATAGAGAACAGGCTTTAAAATGGGGTAGGTTTCGTATGGAAGTAACAAAAGAAGTATCACTTCCATTAGGTAAAATTGGGTTAAGTCAAGATGACTATGATTGATATTAAAATAAAACAATGCCTTTGCAGGAGAAACAGCATAGGATATTTTCACTCTTGTTATGATTGTGGAAGCCTAATTAATCCAATGGAAAAGCATTTTTTTATTATTGAAGGTATGTTTAAAAATTTAAATGTATGTAAAGAGTGTAAGGAGAAAATAAATGGCTGAAAATTTTGGAAAATATAAAGAGGAATTACAGAAAAAAACTGCACAAACAAAGGCTAACGACACAAAAAATAGAAAAGTTATTGTGTCAGTTGAAGTAGAGTTTGAAGCTCCCTATGATCAAACAACACGGGAAAAAGTGCTTTATCATCTTAATAATTTATTTTTAAATACAGATATTCAATGGAAGTACAAAACTCACACTTCCTATAAATATTGGGATCAAGACGCCTAAATCCATATACTAGGATCGTGTGTGTCAATAGCAAAAATTAGAGTTGATAGTTCATAAACGATAAAAAGGCCATTAAGTAGGGTGTTCTGACTAGGAAAATAATAAAAAGGTTGTTTACATACTGTTAATCTTTGATTAAATTAGTCTTATAAATAAAAATTGTTACTTAGAAAGGAACAAAATGAATTACTTAGAACTAACAAAAGATGAAACTAAAGCAATAAAGTTTCTTGTAACTGAAACTGACTGCAACTCATCTACACCGATCATTGATATTCTTTATATCCTTGATCTAAACGAGTTCAACACAAAAAATATGAACTCAATTAAATTACGACTTGCTTTGACAAAAGTAGAAAAGGACTTGCAATCATGTTAAGTGAAATTAAAGAATTCACAGGTGTGCATAACCTTTGGGACTTAAAGTGGGAGTTTAAACAAGGGCTTAAATTTATTTTAAAATTAGAGTTTTTAAAAATATTATTTAATTCTTGTACTTGGTATAAAGAAGCACTTTGTAATAATTATTCATGCGAACGCGGATATGCTTATGAAACTTTATATCAGCAAATAGAGTTTTGGGGTTTATTTGAAGGGATATTTAGAAAAGTATTTGTAATACAACCATTACATTATTCAAATAAAGTCTCACATTTTGTAATGTGTAAATTAG
>CESM01150405.1_pt1 | contig 15162 bp, 9 predicted proteins | sample 361421 | NCBI WGS metagenome assembly CESM01 (sample SAMEA2622219, study PRJEB7988) | marine metagenome | isolation source: saline water (ENVO:00002010), including | reverse complement strand
TCATCGTGAGTCCCGTTGTGCTCATCGTGAGTCCCGTTGTGCTCATCGTGATGGTCATCCTCAATGAATGAGTTCCAGAATTCGTCCCATGAGATTTGACTATCATTATTCAAATCGATACTGTCGAATCGGACTTGTTCCCTATCCTCATCAGAGTGATTGTCATGATCGCCCTCGTCATTATCCTCCTCCTCATCTGAGTGATCGTCATGGCCTTCATCGCCGTGGTCACCATGATCGTGATTTGCGTGACCTCCTAGCATCTTCAAGACTGACATATCGAAGGACATCATCTCCTCAGCCTCAAATTCTAGCATATAATGCCCCTCTTCCATATGATACATCTGAATTACAGAGTCCGTAGGGCATCCTGCAGGGTCATCGATAGTCTCCTCAGGAACTAGGTGATTGTGCTCAGCGTGACGAGTGTGATTGTCGTGGTCATCGTGATCACCATCGTGGTCATCGTGATCATCATCGTGGTCATCGTGATCATCATCGTGCATCGGGAAAGACAAGCGATGAGCTACGTGCTCAGCATGAATTTCGCTGATTTCTTCGCCATGTGTCAAGTTTGAGTTCTCGAACGGACCGTCATTTAGGTGTTCACAGAGATCAGCAATCAACATTACTTCATACTCCAAAACAATACTACCATCTGGAAGAGTATGGACTTCAACGAACTTAGGGGCGTCATCACCCATGGTTTCGAGCGTTGTATTGACCCATGTCTCAAGTCCAAGACCATGATAAAAGAAAAGGTCAGCGTCGCGAAGGTAGAGCAAATCGGTGCTAGTTGGCTCATAATCATGCACTGGCACATTAGTAGGTGCGAGTAATTCTACGTTGACGAAATCGCCAGCGATATTCTCGACGAGATCCTGGATGTGCCAGGTTGAGGTGTATACGGTATCTTTCTCGACATTGTCTTCAGTAGACAGACAGCCGGCAATACTGGTAGCTACAAGCAAAATGGCGATCATTATCGGACGTGCCTTAGGGTAGGTCATAGGCCGGGGGGCATAATATTACATATTTAACAAATGTTATTAATTCCGGCCAATACGGCACCCCATGAGCCGGATTCTATCGTTCAGTGTAGACAGTGCCTTCGCAGATGATTTGGCACGGATGATTAGGGATACAGGATATAAGAATCGGAGCATGTTTCTCAGAGATGCAAGTATTCATTTCTCAGATTCAAAACTCCGAGGAGAGTTGAATGAGATTGATTATGACATCCAGATTACGGGAACCCTCGTTATCTACTATCAGCATGAAGTAGAGCATCGATTGTTGGATCTCAGACACTCTGATCTCATAACTGTACAATCCTACCATCATAATTGTCTTTCTGGGAACCATATGTGTGTAGATACAATGCAAATCAAAGCTAATGCAGGGGACTTGAGGAAAGCCATTTCAGAACTGCAAGACAATTCAGGTGTAGATAGAATCGGATTCACTTTGGCCCCAATTCGAACTTCGGGCTGTTGCTGAGCCTCGTTGCTAACCGATTACCCGCAGGTTGAAGGATTCGCTCTGGAAGGCATAGGTATGCGCATACCCAGTGAGTTGGCCTCCATGCTGAATGGAGAGCAAGGGCCAACTCGCCAGAAGGCAGCGAGATTAGTCGTGGATCTCGCATCAGTCGCGGGTGCCAAGAACTTCATTCGATGCTCCGACGCACACGTTAGTGGCGTTAGTGTCCTAACTGGAGGGCATGGGCTACGGACATTTCTAGCAGATCTCATCAAAGACTCAACCGGAACTGTCGCAATCCCAACTACTCTCAACAGTGCAGGCTGTGATCACGAGAAGATGGACGAGATGGATATCGAACATCAGAACTTTCTCGAACAACAGTTTGAGATTATACATGCCTACATGCAACTGGGTATCAAGGCGACACTTTCGTGTACCCCCTACGACCGTGGCATTGAGACGCCGGAAGGCATTGGGTCCTGGGCTGAATCTAACGCAGTCTGCTTCTCTAACTCCTACACATCGTTGATTACTAATCGAGAATCCGGCCTCTCAGCACTTGCAACTGCACTAACTGGATGGGCTCCTGAATGGGGTCTCCACTTAGAGGGAAATCGACTTCCTAATCTGTTGGTAGAAGTCGAAGTAGATCTATCGGACGCAACTGATTGGAGTGTTCTAGGTGATTGGATAGGCGCCCAAAGAGGCCCTCACTGGCGAATGCCATTCGGCCCAATACCTGTGATTCATACCCAAAACAAAGATCCGACCTTTGAGATGCGAAAAGCCCTCACAGCAGCAGCAGCGAACCATGGTTGCCCAATGCTATGGCTAAACGATGAGGATGCGGATGTATCCAATATCCAAGACACCTTGATTTTCACCTCTGAACATCTTGATACTAGTTATGCTAATCTTGCACCAAAGGGTGAAGTCGATTTAGTAGTGATTGGGTGTCCGCAAGCCAGTATCGGAGAAGTTCGCGCCACTGCAGCCGCAGTGCGCACATGGATGGAACTCGGACACCATATACCTGAACAGCGTCTCTGGGTTTTCACCTCAGGACACAATCACGGGATTCTGAAAAATGATGGGACGATCGACATCCTAGAAGAAGCAGGAGCACTCATCCTGAAAGATACGTGTCCTGAAGTCACCCCATACAACAGAACAAGGTACAATCATCTGCTCACGAATTCTCTGAAAGCAGAGCACTATCTGACAAGTGGCCTCAATCGGATGCCTACGAGTGTAGCTCGAATCGAAGAATGCGTTGCGGTCGCTTTTGATCCACAACGTATCCAAGGTGAACGCCCAAAACTGGATGCGAAGGCTCACGGATCGATGCCTAGTGCCAAGACCCATCAATCCGAACCATGTTCGATCAAGGGTGCCAGTTTACCAAGTCAAACCGAATGGATAGTTGAAGGAAAAGCTCTCGTGACAGATGTACCAATTACCTATCTTGGCTATGTCAATCGCGACACAGGTGTAATTGAAGACCCCGGACACCCTCTAGATGGAATTGCTATTGAAAATTCAATTCTAATCTATCCAAAGGGTTCTGGGTCCACTGTTGCCCCCTATGTACTCATGGGGTTGATCTATACTGAGAAGGGTCCGAAAGCCATTGTAAATCGAGACGTGTGTCCACTCTCAATGCCAGCAGCAAGCCTGCTCGGAATTCCCTATGCTACTGGATTCGATGACGACCCATGCATGGAAGTGAATACTGGAGACCGTGTCAGAATGACCCTCCAAGACGGAGTAGTTCATCTCGAAATCCTTGAACGTACAACATCATGATCGGGGTGAAGCCCATACAGGGTGACCCCATCGGAGGGGTATGCGCGTTCTCGTCACTGGAGGTGCAGGATTCCTTGGAAGTCACCTTTGTGAGTCGCTACTAGTTGATTTTCATGAGGTATGCGCTATCGACGACATGTTCAGAGGACGGAAGAAGAATCTTGAGTCCTGTAAATCATTAGCAAAGTCAATTGCAGAAGCAGGCGGTGGCGTTCCGTTCCATCTAGTAATGAAGGATGGGGCTGCATCCGAGTCCTACGAAACCGCATTGAAGCGACTGAATGGAAGTGTCGATGTAGTTTACCACCTTGCGGCGATTAATGGGACACGCTGGTTCAACGAGCGCCCCGATCTCGTAGCCAGAGTCAATCTCTCGACTTTACAGGCTGCACTCGACTTTGCCGTGACCAATGGTGCACGATTCGTTTTCACGAGCAGTCCAGAAGCATTTGGAGACCAGCATGAGATGCCCATTGCATCTAATTCAGATTCACAGTTCAGATCCAGTGCTATCCATCAACGGCATTCCTACGGCGCCTCAAAGTATCTCGGTGAATTATTGATTCAACACGCTGTGAAAACACATTCACTAGATGCCCGCATAGTACGCCCGTTCAATTCCTATGGTCCACGGCTTCCAGGGGACTCTCATGGGCAGGTCGTGTCCATGATGTTGGAACGTTGTCTCGCAGAAGAGCCCATAGAAATCCATGGAACAGGGGAGCAGACCCGTTGTTTCACATGGGTAGAGGACATGATTCAAGGAATCCGATCCGCTGGAGAACTCGACCAAGGGTTAGACGGATCAAACCTCACTGGCCGAGCATTCAATCTTGGATCCACTGAAGAGACCAGTATACGTAAACTAGCAGAGATATGCCGAACTGTCACAGGAACTGAAATTTCACCAATTGAAGTCGAAGGGCATCCAGGTGATTCTGAACGGCGAGTCCCAGATTGTACCGAAGCCAGGAACGCCCTCGGATGGGAGGCGAACCTGCCCATCTTAGATGGAATTCAGAGAACTTGGGCTTGGATGAAAGCACGACATGAGGCATGAGGTGATCTGTTGTCAGATGGTGAAGCTGCTGATCGATTGGAAGGACTCCGGTCCGCACATGCTAGGGATCAGAATTCCCGAAGCGAGAGGATTAGTGCCCGAATTGAAGACTTCTTGGAAGTCATACTCGAACTTGAGGACCGAGACGGGGCGGCTAGAGTATCTGATATTGCAAATCACCTCTCTGTATCCCGGCCAACTGTGGCGAAAATGCTCGCCAGGATGACCGAAGATGGTTGGCTACACAGGGAACCTTACCGTGCAGTCAACCTGAGTCCTAAGGGAAGAGAACATGCATACTGGATGCGCAAGCGACATGGAGTCCTAGTGAGATTCCTGAAGCACCTTGGTACTGACGATGAAACCGCTCATTTCGAGACTGAGGGAATCGAACATCACCTCAGTGAATCAACCGTCTCTGCAATTGCCAAACTATGTGAGCGCCTTGAGAAATAATCAGCGAACATATTCCAGTACTCTACAATGTAGAATTTTTACTCAAAATAGCGTCTAGAAATTTAATTGATGCATGTGAAAATCCGAGCACGGTAACCTCGTGCCCGGATATAAGCTGAGCATGAGTACCTGCAGGGCCTGCCAAGTCGTAAGCACCAGCCTTTCCCTTCCATGAATTCGATTCGATGAGTTCGGCAATCTCATCTTCAGAGAGTTGATTGAACTCTACCGTCGCACTCTCAATGGAACGATGGACGACTATATCGGCAGCTGAGAAATCCAAGACTGCGGTTCCCGACCACACCAAATGGCGCCTCCCGGAAAGGTTGGTGAGCATATGGAGAGCCGCGATTGTATTGCTTGGTTGGCCAAGAGAAAGGAAAGAATCGTGAGGATCCTCCACCAAGGTGTCTGCAACTATCCAAAGATTCGCTGAGGCCAATGATTCAGTCGCTTCTTCTTTGGAACTGATGAGATGATGTTCAAGGCGAGCGCGTTCGATCTTCTGATTAAGGATGAAATCAACCTGATCGTGGACACTGCACCTGTTAGGCGGTGGTAACTCTTCTCCGACGAGGCCACCGAAATCTAAGGTAATACCAGTGTATCTTTCCAACAATAATTGTCTCCGGCGAGAGGAGGAGGAGGCGAGCCGGACTATCTTGACCATGAACGACAATTGTCAGTTGCGTTTATGTTGTCATCGTCCTTCCTTACCATCGGGTGCAGAGATGAGTGACGCAAGCAACCGGATTCCAACTTATGTGAACGGGCTTGACCAAGGGATGCAAGGCGGCATCCCGCAAGGTCACATTGTGCTCCTTGCTGGTGCCAGTGGATCAATGAAGTCCAGCCTCGGATTCTCCTTGCTCTACAACGCTGTCCGCGAAGGACGTGCTAGTGGAATTTACGTTACTCTTGAGCAGGGGAAGAAATCGCTCGGTGGCCATATGGCCAACATGGGGATGGATGTCGACGATGCGAATGTCCGTTCATCAATCGCGATCATCGACCTAGCTGACCTCCGTGTCCAACTCGACGCTAGAGGAATCGACAAGGAAGTGGATTGGATGGGGCAACTCATCAAGCAATTGACCAACTATCGTGAATCGATTGGATTCGATATCCTCGTTTTCGATTCTCTCGGAGCCTTCTTCACACTAACAAAAATGGATAACCCCCGCGATGAAATCTTCCGACTCTTTGAGGCAGTACGACGTCTTGGCCTAACGGCTTTCTTCATCTGCGAAATGATGGGCGAAGGTAAGAATCAGTTCGGCGAATTCGGTATTGAGGACTATCTCTCTGATGGCGTAATTCACCTTACTATGGAACGTACGGGTGATTCAATCCAACGAAAACTAGCTGTTGTGAAGATGCGTCACACCGATCATGTGCTTGGGTATTATCCTTGGACCTGGGACTCTGGGACGCAACATTTCTCAATTGATCGTGGATTCTGAAATTCACTCGACTGTGACGGACTTTGCAAGGTTCCTCGGTCGATCGACATCACGGTCTAGAGCTAGACCCGTATAGTAAGCCAGTAATTGGAGAGGTACGACGCTTAACATCGGACTAAGTGATTCCTCTGTAGAAGGAATCGTGAAGCAAACATCCCCGTGCTCTGCAATCACATCGCCCTCAGTATGAATGAGTATGATACGAGCACCACGCGCCTTACATTCCTCGATATTCGAAATCGTCTTGTCTCGATGGACATCATCCGGAGCGATTACGACGACTGGACTGCCCTCCTCGAGGAGAGCAATTGGTCCATGCTTCATCTCGCCAGCGGGATATGCAAGACAGGGGATGTAAGCAATCTCCATCAATTTGAGAGCACCCTCACGTGCAACAGGGGCGGAGAAACCACGCCCTAGGAAAAGGACTGATTTCGCATCCTTCAGAAGTTCCACCGCTGCGGAGTAAGGTACCTCATCCTCAATGACGGATTTCACTTGGTCGGGCAAAGCACGGAGAGCTTTCACCATCGTACGACCTGTAGTACGTGGCATGTCGCGTGCTCGGCCAATCTGGAGTGCGAATAGATTGAGGGCGGCGACCATGTTCGTGAATGCCTTGGTGGATGCCACCGCCTGCTCGGGTCCCGAATGGATGTAAACACCCTGGCCACATTGGCGCGCGATTGAGGAGGCAACTACATTGATCACACCCATTACCTCGGCATCCTTGGTTTGGATAGCCTTGACTGCAGCAAGCGTATCAGCGGTCTCCCCCGATTGACTAACTGCAAAATATACTGCCTTCGGATCAATGACTGGATCATTGTTCCTGAACTCGCTCGCTACATGAGCAAAAGAGGGGACTCGTGCAAGATGCTCGATTGCCAATCGCCCCACTTGCGCAGCATATAGTGCGGTGCCACAACCAATCAAACGGACATGAGGAAGCGAACGTAGACGCTTTGCACTCAACGAAAGGCCACCTAGGCGTGCGTTACCTTCGCTGACTAGGGTGCGTCCGGATATGCACTGGCGAATAGCTTCAGGTTGCTCATGGATTTCCTTGAGCATGAAATGAGGGTAATCTCCCAAATCTGAATCACCCCATTGATCTTCGATGGTCACAACCATGTGATCTGCCGGGCCGTCGATGCGATGTGTTTCAACACCTGATCGTGAAATGATAGCTATGTCCCCATCATCTAGAAAGATGACTCGTGAGGTGTGAGAACTCAATGGATGAGGGTCACTGGAGATATACATCTCTCCATCACCAATACCAATGACCAGTGGGGAGCCATTTCGTGCACAAATAACCTCGTCGTATCCATGTATCATCACAGCAATTCCCCAAGTTCCACGGAGGAGTGCAAGGGTTCGGCGAACCGCTTCAAGTGGCGCCCTTCCGGCTTCGATCTCGCGTGAAATGAGGTGCACGATGACCTCTGTATCGGTCTCAGATCGAAATTCAATTCCTGTATCGGTTAGGCGTTGACGGAGAATTCTTGCATTCTCAATGATTCCATTGTGGACCACCGCAATGCTCTGATCCATCGACATATGTGGATGTGCATTCGCTTCGGTGACACCTCCATGTGTTGCCCATCTAGTATGTGCAATGCCCATGGTCCCAGGAGATACAGTAGGAACTACCCTTTCGAGGTCAGCAATCCGCCCCACTGTCTTGTGAAGCGTGATTGAATCATCCATCACTGCAACACCTGCAGAATCATAGCCACGGTATTCAAGACGTCTCAAACCATCAATGAGAATCGGCATGGCTGGCTTCTCACCTATGTAGCCAATGATGCCACACATGCTCACACCTCAATACTCTCATCGCATACTGGGCAGGAGATACGCATCAAATTCGCTCCCTTGACATTGAATACAGCCCCACACGCCGAGCAAGATACTTCTCTATTGAGGACACCCATCGACGAGGGGTCAGGCGGAGGTGGAAGACCACTGATACTTGGGTCACCCGGAGGTGGAGGAAGAGGCATACTATCTGGACCAAGAGTAATTTCACCTGGCGCAGGAGGTGGGGGGAGATCTCGCAGCAAAGCAGCCTGCTTCTCCTTCTCAGCTCTTCGACGACGGCGTTCGGCACGCTCTGACAACGGCTCAGATGATTCAGAATCTTCCTCTATCTCTGGTTCAACTACATCATCCTCGATAACAACCGATACATCAGTACGGACATCCTCATCATCCAGACGCACGGAAATCTCGTCCTCCGGGAGGATTTCTATATCATCCGAATCAACATCCATAACAATACTAATTTCACCAGTAGATAATCGACGACGGGTGATGAAGAGGCCAAATAAAAGCAAGTTAGCCAAGATACAGAGTCCTCCGCCAGCCAAACTAATTGTTCTCCATGTGGAAGCATCCACGCCAAGAGCCAACCTCAGACGATCAAAAATGTTCGAAGACGAGGCATCAGCAGGGGAGTCATAGATCAAACCACGAAAACGGTGGTCAGAATCACCTCGTGTGTACAGGATAACGAGTTTATCTGATTCCAAGGAATAATCTGCATCTACGAGCGTCCCTAACATCAATCTAATACCAAAACCAATTCCATCTTCAGATATTGAACCGATTCCAATCTGAGATTCGCCGAGAGGGTCAAGAGAATCCATCAGAACGAGAATCTCATCTCCTACAGTCACTAAGAATACACGATTGATGCCTGGGGCGAGAATAGAGGTCTCATTGGTAATCTGCCATGAAGAGTCTGCCTTGGTAATGACTAGGCGGTCAAGATCACCTTCATCAACAATCCATGTTGTGAAAATCTGGTCACCCTCCTCCGAGGCTTGAACCGCAAGCACTGGATGATACGCAGAAGGACCAACAAACTGCGTAAACAACCAATTTGATTGCCCCAGTTCCCCGTGAGCATACCATATACCTGGATTATCCACATGATTTCGCGTGTAAAGAAGATGGACAAAATCCTCGCCAATCTCGACATCTAGGGGGTGAATAGTGCCGGGAAGTGTTGGTACATCTGCAATTACAGGCTTCGTTACAGTCCAGTTATCTTCATCGTAAGCTGTCTCTGAATGAGCGAAGAAAATTTCTGTACTCTGCTGATAAGTACCGCCTGCAAAGATGTCACGGTGATACCCTGCGACAACAACGGTGCCGTCCTCAACCTCGAGGTCGATACCGAAATAGGACCCTTCCGAAGCAAGGAGAGGAGGCATCAATTCGATGGACGGGGGTGATTGACAGGATTCATCGATAGTGGTGTACCTGAGATGTGTTCGGAAGAAACCAAACTCATCCACTACACGGCCAGTCCACACGATATGACTCAAACCATCGTTTGAGGTAGCTGTGGCCAATGAACCGCCCCAGCGACCCTCTAGATCAGTTCGGCAGGTCTGGACATCCAGTAGGTCATTCACACGATGTACGCTGAGTTGATTTGCATCGACGCTAATCATGTGCCCCTCAGAGCCAGAAATGGTGTGAGATAACGGGACGCCTTCGGAACCAAGGACTCCGATGGAGCGAGAACCTGCGAGTGTACCCTCAATCACAGGTACCCAATAGGTCTGAGCATTGTTATCCCAATCAAGGTCAGTAGGAGGTTGTGCGGTAATCCGAAGATGCATTAGGCCTGGGTCACTAGCAAGCAGAGTAATCTTGACCTTGCTCAATGAGCCACCAGGAATAACAGAGATATTGACTTCCTCAAGAATCACCCATCCAAGATCTGATTCATATTCCACCTTCAACGCAATAGAAGTGGCTGCCTCGGAACCGATATTGTAAACAGGAATCTCAAGGTCAAAGAAGGTAGAAGGGTACGGAATTTCTGGCGATGTACGGATAGTACCGGGTAAGACAGATAAATCGACGCCTGCAGGCCTCTCATTGATTGTAAAATCAACACTTACAGTGTTACCAAACTCGGAATCCTCCGTGTTCGTATTCGCCGGGTCAATAACCACTTCAAGGGCCTTTACTCCTGATGTCGTCGGATTCCAGTACAATGAAATCCAGGTAGATTCACCGGCTTCAAGAATAGGAAGATTGACCTCATTTCGAAGCGCACTATCCTCTCGAAGTTGTATCGGGACATCACGAATCCTAGCATCGCCAATATTCTGTACCTCAACATCAATTTTGAGATATGTTTCCTTGAACGCAGATGTCTTCTCAACTCCATTCTGAGAGATCATAACGTTTGGTGATAAGATAAGTTCAGGAGCAGGAGGGTCATTGTCAATAATCACATCACGCTCGATTATGTCGCTAATGTAATCATTCTCACCAACTAAACGTACCGACAAGGTGTGGCGCCCATCGGGTAATATCCGTTCACCATTAGACTCCTCTGCAGTATCCCAATCAGCTGACCAAGGTTCCTCGTTATCTTGAGGATTATCATCCTCAGAATAACACTCAGGGTACCACTCCTGGTTGGCATTAGAATCCTCCAATTCCATGCAGAACCAGTTCGGACTAGACGAGAAATTAGCAAGATTCTGCCAATCCCCATCATCTGAAGTACGCATCTCAATTGCATAGTCGCCAAACCCGGTTCTGTCACCACTCATTTCTACTAATCCGGCAAGTGAAGTGATCCCTGTAGGAGTATCGAGACTAAACCCATAACGGCCATAGAAGTAATCGAAGTTCTTTGGAACCTCACTGGCCGATCCCGTCGAATTGAGGCCCGCTATAACCAAGCGGATGTATACAACTGGATCACTATTCTTGTGGATATCATCAGGGATGGGGACGGTAAGGAAGAATATCCCATCTTCTTGGACCTCAGCAGTGCCATTGGGTTCATCCAAAGAAATCCATCTTTGATTCAGTGTTTCTTTCTCTAACTGGTCCTCTCGCATATAGTACATATCGTAACTAATGTGGGTCGTCTCATTATTGGAAAGTGAAGTTAGATTACCTCTGAACGCGGCATTCGTTCCTGCGATAAGGTAGGGGCGATCTATATCCATTATATGCCAAGGATAGAGGGTTTCTGGTACCTGGAGAAGCATCCAATCTTCGACTGTAGGACCATCAATCCACATTGATGCGTCAACCATGCCAAATCCATACTTCTCATTCCAATTCGAATTCAAACTAGGATGGGTCACACCACCCTTGGATTCCGAATTATCTTCAAGCAGTTCTCGTACAGAAACGGGAGGATCTTTTTCAGTACCAACCATCGAGGGGTATTTCTGCAACATTACAGCGATTAGCCCCGCTACATGTGGCGTAGCCATACTGGTTCCATCCAAACTCTGGTATTCGTTGTCTGCAAGTTCAGGACCACCGATCGGGATAGGATTAGGCGGAGCGTAGTTAGGTGCCATAATTCCTGTACCTGGTGCTGTGATTGTCGGTTTCAATTCATCCCAGGTGTCGTCATCTCCGTCATCTTGCCGTGGACCCCAATTTGAGTAGCCTGCAATTACGTCATCATCTCGATTGGTGTTATCATTATCGTCGATGGAACCCACCGAAATTGCATGATCTGCAGATGCAGGAGATGGAACTCGCTGTTGTCCGTCGTTACCCATCGCAGCCACTACCACGATACCTGCCTCGTGAGCTCTATTTGACATCGCAGCACTGATTCCACTGCCATTATCCCCTGTATCATCTTGACTTACAGGATTTCCAAAGGCGCCAAGAGACATGGAGATAATCTGGATTCCTTGTGCAGAATCGTTCGAAATCGGGCTCGTTGAATCGCCACCCCAATCACTTTCCACATTGTTGATTGCCCACTGAATCCCCAATGAAGTAGAATCGCTGTTTGTCCCACCGGTTCCAGTCAAGACCTTGACATCGACAAGATATGCTCCCGGCGCGGCGCCCACATATCTTCGCTCGGAACCACCAGTACCAAGAGCAGTTCCTGCAACATGAGTCCCATGTCCATTCTCATCATCGGGATCCTCACAATCTTGACGATTCGGATCTGCGCCAAACTGGGTTGCATCAAATCCACAAACGAATTTTGGATCCGCATAATTAGAGGCATCAGCATCAGGGTCATCGTTCACATCATCAAAATCGTTCAATGAACGGTGCTCATTGTCAACTCCCGTATCGAGAATAGCAATCACTACGCCATCTCCCCTATACCGATCGCCTGCACTACCTTCATCCTCCATCTCATGAGCGCGGGGAACACCGGATTCATCGGCACGGACATTGGTGGTTGGTACACTCATATCTAACATTGGAACCATGACATTCTGCTGCTCAACAACGACAACTCCATCCAAACTCCAGATATCTAGTAGAGCACTGACCGACACCTTGTCCACAGTGATTCTATCCACGGAATCGAAGACGATCAAACGTGAACCACCATCCTGTCCAACCCACCCATACGAATACAGGAGTTCCTCGAGGATTGTCACATCGGGCTCACTTGGATGCCAAGCATAGTCAACCACAATCGCGACTGTCTTACGGCCATCTGAGCCCATGATGGCGGTAGGCGATACTGACTCATATTCGCCAACAATAATCCGTTGAAGGCGATCATCCATTCCATTCCAATCTTGATCTGGGCCGTAAGCGTACCACCAACCATGATCCTCGACTGGCATCAGACGATCATCTGGTAAATTCTCATGAGAACGGTCCTTCAGTGGGCAAATCTGCTCGCCGCACATGAGTGGAGGAACTCCTTCGACAATTTTCGCCTGCAGTGTTGAAGCAGTTGTTGTAGGGCCAGAATCAACCTGTTGAAGCGTAAGGTCTGTGGCCTGAGACGCAGATGAAAACAGAAAGAGGGCGACGATGAGAAGATGGCAGACCTTCAATTGAACGACCTCCGTCGAATCTGAAGGAGGATGGTCCGCACTATAAGCCCCCCCTGCTGGAGTTTCATACTCAGCACGGTGTGGACCTTTCCGCCTTCGGCGGAATTACAGAGTCAATCCGTGGGCCAGTCAAGGTGAAAGGAACGGTTTGTACAGAATAAACGAGCATAGCCGTCGGTCTTCACATCAATTCTCGACCCACATACTGGACATACAGATTGCTCAGCGAGTTCTTCTAACCAAGCAAGACGAGTTTCGGGTTCATCACCTTCTGTAAAAAGACACTTCATTACTCGCTCCGAAACATCATCGAGGGGAAACTCAGCGCCAATCCATGGATGCCCAGATTCTTCTGAAATAGAGGGGACAGTTCCGAGGTTTCCAACCCCCATTGAATACGGATCACCTGAATCATCGTCCAATGAAGAGGGAGCGCCACGGGCCACAAAACGAGCTACGGCAAAGCAGAGAAAGAATCCGCCAATATGAGCGAGATGAGCGACGTTTCCTCCACCCATCCGACCAGCATCAATTGAGTAGACATAGTATATCTCGAATCCAAGCCGAAAGAGAGCAATCAGCCCGATAGGCCAAGCACGGATTAGGAAGATCAAAGGGAAGACGACCTTGTCATTTGGCCAGCAGACCATGTAGCCACCTAGTAGGCCAAAGCAGGCTCCAGAAGCACCCAATGCGGGCGTCATACTGTCCGGATGTGTTAGCCACCAAGCAATGTTCCCACCGAGTAATCCGAGAATGTAGAGGGCCATCCAACGACGAGCCCCTAGCCGACCTTCGAGCGGGATTCCAATTAGGGCCACGACGAGGATATTGCCAAGCACATGCATTGCCCCTCCATGTAACCACCCGGCAAAGAAAAGCCGATGAACATGACTCGGTTCCAATACCCATGCAGGAATTAGTGCACCAAAATAGACCGGATCAAAATCAGAGCCAGTCATAGACCCGATTAAGGCATTGAGGAATTGAAGCACTGCAACAAGCATCAGAGAAATAACGGTGGCAAGAGATGCTGGTGTTCTATTGACTCGAGCGGCAATGTAGGGGCAAACTGCTGCCGCAAAAAAGAGAAGAAGCCAGAGAGAATCACCCCACGACAATTGAGAGAAGGTCACGGGAATCATGTGGTTCTCCATTCGAATGTGACCTTATCTTGTGCATGGACCCTTCGTCCAATCTACCTTCCGTGAGGCTCAAGGGTAGGGCCACGGTCGCAGACCATGGACGATGCACCTCTACTTGCTCTGGAGAGGGCTACTGTCCTGAGAGGGCGCCTCACAATACTAGAGGAATTTGACTTCAAACTACACCCAGGTGAAAGATGCACCATCATCGGCCCAAATGGAAGTGGGAAATCCACCCTACTGCGTTCTCTAGCGGGACTCCTGCCCCTAAGATCGGGAGCCCTGTTCCACGGTAATCGAAGCATCCGCGACCAAGATGGCCGGCACGCTTTCCGGACCGAACAGATTGGCTGGTGCCCCCAGTCTGCGGGAACTACCCCGGCGGCTACACCTCTCGAACATCTCCAAACTACCTTGCAGATGCATGGAGCCAAGATGGAGGACGAGGCTCTTATCGCGGTGTTGAATCATTGGGGACTCGATCATCGACGGCACGACCGAATTGCTTGGTTATCCGGAGGCCTGCGGCGACGGTTGGAAGTAGCCTCGGCATTCATCGTTGCTGAAACATCTACATCACCAGTACCTGTTCTTCTCGATGAACCGTCAGAAGGATTGGATGAGCCTGGCGTCGAAATCCTTCTCAACAAGATTCAGGATACTGTCAATTCAGGGCATTCAGTCATAGTTGCAACCCACGATCCACGACTTATCTCCGCATCCGAAGAGGCAGAAAGAGTGGATGCGAACGGAATGGAAATCCTACGAAGTGAACGGAATCATAACGAATTGACTGCAAGGATATGCAAGGCTTCAAACGCGTATCCAGGTGGCATGTTAAGATGGAACTTACGGCTTGATTTGAGAGAGTTCTCTACTCCAGCAGCACGATGGTTACCTGGCCTCATCGCCTTTGGAATTCTAAT
>CESM01001498.1_pt1 | contig 15187 bp, 17 predicted proteins | sample 361421 | NCBI WGS metagenome assembly CESM01 (sample SAMEA2622219, study PRJEB7988) | marine metagenome | isolation source: saline water (ENVO:00002010), including | reverse complement strand
ATCTATAGATTTAAGTAGTGATAAAGTTTGGGTACAAGCAGAAGAAAACTCTCAGTATAAAATTTATACATTAAACAAGAGCGATGGAACTTTAGCAGAAACATTTACATCACCAAATCATGGCACTGGCGTGGACAGATTCGCTAGACATTTTGGTGTTACTGGTGATGGTAAATTAATTGCAGCTGAAGAAGACACAAATAGTGAACATTCGTACATGCTATTGTTTAAACCTACAACTAACTCTAATTATGTGGAAGACGATTATGTAGTAGATGGTTACATTCTGGATCCAATACAATATCAGTCTATTGACAATGCAACTGGTGCTCTAGGATTAACTACAAATGCATCAAGCAATAGTCAGTGGTTTGAATTCAACGGTGACGGTACAAGTGTGTATATACATGCTCCAGCATCAGGTAATTTAGCACCTACAGGTTCTGGATTACAAAAATGGGATTTAACTACTGCATATGATTTAACAACAGCAACATATGCAAACAATGTATACTATGGCAGTGGAAATGATTATGAAGGTAAATTTGCTGGCGATGGATCCAAGTTCTATTATGACAGCGGAACATTGTGGCAACATAATTTAAGCACACCTTTTGTGCCAGGTAATGATATTAGAGATGCTGGGGTCAATTCAGACGGTTCTGGTCCTAGTGGTGAAAGTTTTTGCTTTAAGAACGACGGTACTAAACTTTATACTCTTGCAAAATCAAATACCCCCAACGGTGTTGTTGAATGGGATTTAAGCAGTGCTTGGGATATAACTACAAACTCACTAGACGGAGGCGGATTAGCAGGTAATAATTTTGATTACAGTAACGAAATGACTGGTGCCTCTAATATAGAAATGAAAAGTGATGGTTCCAAATTTTGGATTTACACAAGGCAAAGCACAATTTCAGGTGCACCTATTGCGATTGTAGAATATGATATGACTACGGCTTGGGATATTACTACTGGAACATATAATGGCAAATACTTAAATGTAGGTGCAGATGGATTTACAAGTGCAGAGCGTATATCGTTCCGTATAGAAAACGACAATAAATTATTTGTTAAAGGACCAAACAGTAATCATCCTGGCAATGATGTAATTTATCAATATACTATTCCAGCACAAAACAGTGGTGGCGGAGGAGGAGGCGGCTCTGGAAACCCATATGGCGATAGAGGTATTATTTTTAATGCTTCAAGTTCATTAGATGGCGGTAATAGTGGTCATAGCCAGAGAATAGAATACTTTGATATTACTACTACTGGTAATGCTGCGGCATTTGGCCTAATGACACAAAAGCAAGATATTAATAATAATTATAACAGTGATAGAGGTGCATCAAATGGTAATAGAGCAGTAGCATGTTTAAATCACGGTCCATACCCAAGTACAGTTGGAAGTCTTGAATATGTAGCAACAGCAACTCTGGGTAATAGTGTATCGTTCGGAACAAATACATTTAGAGAAAGTTTGATGGGATTGAGCGATGGCACTAAAGCATATTATGCAGGCGGACCTTTTGGTGGAGAAATACACCCCAACCAAACAAATTTAGGTACCAACGTTGAAGTAATTACTATAGATACAACAGGTAATGCAACAGACACTGGTTATGGCACACCAAACCAAACTAATGGTGGTACCCACGGAAATACTAGCAGAGGAATATTTGCAGGTGGTAGAGAGGACTACAATACTGGACTAGCGGCTGTAGATTATTCAGATCAAATGTATTATATTGCATATCCATTGTCTGCAGGCGCTAGTGATTTTGGAAATTTAATCTTTAGTCAAAGACAGCCTTCAGGTACTGGTAGTGATACAATAGCTTGTTTTACAGGTGGGCAAGGAACGGGCAATCCTGGATATGCAGTTAATATAGAATATGTTACTATAGCAAATACTGGTAATGCATCTAGTTTTGGAGATCTAACATCAGGTAGACAATCAATTGGTGCTACAGGCAATAACACACGTGGAGTGTTTATTGGAGGTTATTCCGGCTATCCCGCTGGTGACCGTATTGATACAATGGAATATATTACCTTTGCTACACCTGGTAACGCTGTAGATTTTGGAGACATGACAGCTAAAGGTTCAAATGCTCAAGCAATGTCAGGTAACGCATCTTAAAATTAAATTAACATAAAAAATCAAAGGATAAATTATGTCAGATATCGTAAAGAAAGAAACTGGCGGTGCTTTAAAAGCAACCGATCCAGTAACATTTGGAATTACTCCAGTAAGTAAAAGTCAAATTAACAGCAAGGCTGTGGCCTTGGTTAATGAATTTTTACCTGAATTAGATCAAAAAACAAAATACTTTGACAGAAACAACAGCCAAAGTACACTAAGCATGATGAGTTTAACAATGTTAAACGGACATAGCCCACACAGAATGCTTAGACAAGTTTTAGCAGAAACAGAAAAACGTAAAATGGCTCTTGCTGAAGCGCAAGTAAGTCATGCAAAAGCACTGGAAAACATTGAGGACTTGCAAAACCAACTTGCTGAAGATCCCACTAACAATGTAAAAAATGCAGAGTTACGTGCGGCATTTGTGGGTATAGAAATGATGGAAAGCAAAATAAACGGAAGTTTCAAAGATATTGCTACACTTATAGAAGCATACAATAATCTAAAAGAAAAACACGGCATAGAAGACTGGACAGAAGCAGACTTTGAAAACCATGAAAAGAAACATCATGTTAGACGTGGCTTTGAACTTATGTATCGTAATTTAATGGACGGTGGTAGAGCAAGCACTAGTACAATTGAATACATGCAACAGTATGGTATACACCCACAAGTAGGGCTGGCAGAAGTACAGGTATATATGAACAGTGTAACAGACCGTCTAAACAAAGGTGTTTTACTGCATGCAAACGACTTGGAAGACTTCCTGGATGCAATGGCAGACAAATATCATAAAAACGCAGATGTTACTAGCGAGCGTATATATGGGAAACAAGACACAGTAAACACAGACATTTTAAGCATAGTAGATCAGAATAATGGATAAATACTCCTAGTAGAGGAGAGATACTATGAATACGAATAGTTTTTGGTGGAGAGCGCCAGAATATTTTAGCAGATGGAGACTGTTCCCTAGAGCATTTATTACAATGTATATTTACTTACTGTATAAAACAGTAATCTGGTTTCAGGATCTGCCAGCACCAACTATGGAACAAGCAGGTTTAGTAAGTGTAATTGTAGGCGCAGGCGCCGCTTGGTTTGGTTTATATGTTAATAGTACAAGCAGTAAATTTAGCGGAGTTCAAGTTGACACAAAACAAACTGGTAGTATGCCAACACAAAGCAGTAGTGCATCAGTTGCACCTGTAGAAGCAACAGCAGAAGCAGATGATGAACCAGTAATTATTAGACGTAAGAGAAGTTAAATGCATTACATAAGATTATTAACAAGTGAAGAACTAAGTGAAACACAAATGGTATCATGGTATAATACTGTGATGCGATTTGCACCCGAAAATACAGTTATGGCTGATGAGGACGATACACTTGATGATGTCTTAGATGTACAAGAAGAAGAAGTAGGGGACGAAGGTTTCCCCTACGTCTACATTGTAGAACTACGCAGAGACTTAATTGCACGTGAAGCAGAATTTATTGTAAGTGCTTGGGAAATGCGTTATACAGATGACTTTGAAATAGAAACCAGTAACCTTTATCGTGGAGATGCTGATCCACAACATCCATTTGAAATAGAAATGGAAGATGATGTTTACAATAACATTCAAGAAAAAGCCGCAAAGTTTTTACACAATCGCTGGGTAGAAGCAAAAAACTTGGAAGGCTGGAGATACGCAACACGTTTGAGTGTAGGAGAAAAAACACATCCTGCCTTACGTGATTGGGATAGTTTAAATCACAAGTATCGTAAATTCCCCACAATGACAAAAACAGAAGCCTTAAATTTTTACACAAAATATCGTACTTTGTTCACTTAACTGTTGACAACCAAAACGTTTTACAGTATTATATAAGAATGTTCGATCAATCTAAAAAGCGTATAGGCTTTGCATGCAAGTACATGCATCCTGACCAGTCCCTTAAAAAGAAATTACTAGAAGACATACAACGTGAGTACAGCGAAAGCAGTACAACTATTACTTGGCTTAATCGCCAGACACGTGAAGTGGCAGAAGAAAAACTATGGGATCTTATGGTTAAGAATGCCCGTAGTGCGCAAAAACTAATTGAATATGTAGGAGGATTACCTGATGGAAGACGTATGGTCCGCCTTGGCAGTAATATGTGTCCTGCTTATACTGAGCCAAGCTGGAGTTATTTTTATAAGAAATCAGACGTTCGACGAACGCTTGAAAGAGAGTGGGCAAAAGTGGGAGCAGTTTCACGTAGCCTTGATGTTCGCTTGTCTATGCACCCTGGTCAGTTCTGTGTTTTGGCTTCCGATAATCCTGATATTGTAAATAGAAGTATAGAGGAGTTTGAATATCATGCAGATATTATCAGGTGGATGGGCTACGGCAAGAATTGGCAAGACTTCAAATGTAACGTCCACATATCGGGCCGAAAAGGTCCAACCGGTATCAAAGACGTCCTTCCAAGATTGTCTACAGAAGCACGAAACTGTATTACCATTGAAAACGACGAAAACGCCTGGGGAATCGAAGCAAGCCTCGAACTTGCCAAAGACGTTGCCCTCGTTCTCGATATACACCATCACTGGTGCAACAGTGCAGGTGAATACATCAAGCCAACCGACGATAGATTTGCTCGCATAGTAGACAGTTGGCGTGGTACACGGCCTGTAATACATTACAGTGTAAGCAGAGATGATTACATTGGTAATTTACCTCGTAACGAACTTCCTGACTTTCAAACACTATTAGAGAATGGTTACAAAAAAGCAAAACTACGAGCGCACAGTGATTATTGCTACAACAATGCAGTAAATGACTGGGCTCTAAGTTTTCTAGAACATGCAGATATTATGACAGAAGCCAAGATGAAAAACCTTGCAAGTCAGCAACTTTGGGAACGCTACTTGGCTTTATAAACCCTAAGAAGCATAAATAATAGCAACAGGGGATTTAGATATGGCTAAACAAGATCTTAATATTGGAGCATCTCCCAATGATGGAACAGGAGATCCACTCCGTGATGCAATGGACAAAGTTAATGACAACTTTGGCGATTTATACACAGCATTAGGTGGAGATACACCAGCAAACATTGTAACAGGTGGCGTAATTGACTACACTGGTAGTAACAAAATTACTTTCCTTTACACTGACTTATCCGACTTACCAGCGGCTAGTAGCTATCATGGTATGTTTGCTCATGTACACAACACAGGTGCTGCATACTATGCTCATGCTGGAGCATGGATACAACTAGCAGATAAAAGTCTAGTAGATGCACTTACAATTAACAGCTTAACTGATGTTGATACTGCAACAACGCCACCTACAAATGGACAAGTATTATCATGGAATGCTTCAGGAAGTAAGTGGGAACCAGCTGCATCGGCAGGTGGAGTTGCACTAACAGATTTAAGTGTTACAGTTGGTAGTGCAGGCACTGCAAACTTAGCATACAACAGCGCAACAGGCGCATTTACATATACTCCCCCAGATTTAAGCGGATACCAGTTATCCTCAGGTTTAGCAACAGTAGCCACAACAGGCGCATACACAGATCTTTTATCTACCCCAACTATCCCAAGTGAGCTTACTGATTTAGGTATTAGTGATGGTACAAATGGCCAAGTACTAACAACAGATGGTAGCGGTGCTTTTAGTTTTACTACTGTAAGTGGTGGCGGAGCAACTGCATGGTCAAGTATTACTGATATTGACAATGGTAGTGGTCCATTAAAGATTGCCATAGGACGTGATGCAGGATCAGCTGGTAACCTTACAGTAGCAATTGGATACGAAGCAGGTAAAACTAGCCAAGGTGCAAATGCAATAGCAATTGGTGCAAATTCAGGTGAAGCAACACAGGGCGGTGACGCAGTAGCAGTTGGTGTTTCTGCAGGAGAAACAACACAAGGTAACCACGCAGTAGCAGTAGGCTATTATGCAGGTAACACTACTCAAGGCGCAGAATCAGTAGCAATTGGTAAATCAGCAGGTGAAACAACGCAGGCTGATTATGCTCAAGCAATTGGTAACAGTGCAGGTAATTCAGGACAAGGTCAAGGTGCAGTTGCTTTAGGTAGCGAAGCAGGTAAAACAACCCAAGGAACCAAAGCAGTTGCAATCGGTAACTTTGCTGGTAAAACTACACAAGGTGCCAATGCTATTGCAATAGGTGAGCAAGCAGGTGAAACTAACCAAGCCACAAACTCCATTGTATTAAACGCAACAGGCAGTGCAGTTGAAAATACCACAGCAGATAGTTTTGTAGTAAAACCAGTTAGAAATGCAAGTGGTACACATGCATTAGAATACAATCCTACAACAGGAGAAGTTACATATGACACACTTGGTGGCGGTGGTGGACTTTCTAGTGTAGTTGATGACACAACACCACAACTAGGTGGTGATTTAGATGGCCAAGGCAACAAAGTTCTATTTGCTAATGTTTATAGTAATCTTGTTGATCTACCGAGTGCTACAACATATCACGGAATGTTTGCTCATGTACATGGAACCGGAAAAGCATATTATGCACATGCAGGTAACTGGGTAAGACTAGCAGATTATTCCGAAGTTGGTGGTGGCGTTAGTTCTTTTGGACTAGCAGGTAACACTGGTACACATACTTTTGATGCGGCAAATGAAACACTTACATTCCTTGGTACAACAGGACAAATTAATGCAGGTATAGCTGCAAACAACGTTACACTAGAACTAGATCCAAATATCAACAGTATTACTAGTATTGCATTTGAAGGTGCAACAGCTGACGGATTTGAAACAACAGTAAGTGCTGTTGATCCTACTCAAGACAATACAATTCAATTACCCGATCAAAGTGGTACAATATCATTGACTAGTGATATTCCAAACCATTCACAAACAACACAAACAGTTACAAGTAATCCTGCAGATACAAGTGATACTGGTGCTTATGTTTTAAGTAACACAGGTACTCCTAGCGTACATAATGCAAGTACAGCATGGTATTATGGAGACGTGGTACATGATCCAGGTAACCCAACAACAAGTGTAGTGCTTGATGTAGACAATGCAACGTTGTCAGGTAGTGTTATTGGTGATATTACAAGTGCTGGCACAAGTACATTTAGTGGTACTGTAGACTTTTCAAATACAAGTAACGTAGACTTTACAGGTGCTACTGTAAGTGGACTTAGTACATCTAGTAGTTTAGATGATGTAGTTGCAAATGGCGATACAACTGCACGTGCAGTAACTATTAACAATACACTTACTGTAAATGACATTGCAAGTACAGGTGTTGGTTTTGCAACAATGACCAGTGCAAGTGATATTGTTTTAAATCCAGCAGGCGAAGTTAATGTAAGCACGAGTAAAATTGTTAATGTTGTAGATCCAACTAACGATCAAGAAGCGGCAACTAAAAAGTATGTAGATGACGCAATTGCAAACAGTGAACCTGCATTTAACATAACTGCACCTAATAGTGGAATTTATCGATATGCTGCTGGATCAGCAGGCTTTCCAGTACAAGCAGACAATCCTACAATTTATTTGTACAGAGGATTAGTATATCACTTTAACATTAATGCCGCAGGACATCCTTTTTACATTAATACTGTAAATGGCACAGGCACAAGCAATGCATATAATGATGGTGTAACAAACAATGGTACACAAAGTGGTGTTATAAGATTTGAAGTACCAATGAATGCACCACAGACATTATATTATAACTGTCAATATCATGGTGCTATGAATGGTACCATAGTAATTACTCCATAAGGATAAACATGAGTACTGAAGATCAAAATAGAGCCGTAGTAACACTACAAAAAGGTGTAGATACTGAAGAATTTGTAAACCAAATGCTGGATGCTGGTTATGAACTACATAACGAAAAGCCAGGAAGTAAACGTAACTTTGATTTTGTAATGACGCAAGAACAAGCAGCAACACTACGTGAAGATGCTCGTGTAATAGATGTTCGTTATGGAAGTAAAGTGGATAACGGTATTCATTTGATTAAAAATGCAATACAAGAAACACAACAATACAATAAAGATGTAAATGCTACAGTAGGAAGTGATCATGGTAATTGGGCGCATGTTGCTTGTGTAAACACAACAGATCCTTTTACAGGACAAAGTATTACTATTCCAGATAATTTTAAATACACACTAGACGGCACAGACGTAGACGTTGTTATTCAGGATAGTGGAATCATGCCGGACCATCCTGAGTTTTTAGCTGACGATTTAGTAACAATGCGATACAAAACAGTAGATTGGCCCACAATAAGTGGACTAAGTCAATATACACAGCCAGCACAATTTCACAGAGATGTAGACGGACACGGAAGTCATGTTGCAAGTACAGTAGCAGGCAGAAGACTTGGCTGGGCTAAAAATGCCAATATTTACAGTATGAAAATACTTGATGATCCAGGCAACACTTTTGGTGCTAGTGCTAGTTTTGAAATGATACGAGCTTGGCATAATCTTAAAAAAACAAACAACCCTGAAGGCGATACATATCCGGTACGACCAACAGTTGTTAACATGAGTTGGGGATATTTTGGTAGGTATGAAAATATACAAAATGGTGTCTATAGAACTGCTAATTGGAACGGTACTACTATGCAAGATGCTTACGGCATGGTACAAGGACAACAAGACGAGGGAATATATACACACCCATTAAGAGTTGCAAGTGTAGATGCTGATGTACAAGATTGTTTAGATGATGGTATCATTATGGTGGGTGCTGCAGGTAATGGCAGTCACAAGATAGATACAACCACTGGTTTAGATTATAACAACTACTATACCAGCACTGTATACGGCAGTAGATATTACCACAGAGGTAGTAGTCCTGTAGCGCAAGGCAATGTGATTTGTGTAGGAAATATAAGTTATGTATATGTAGGTGGAGCAGAGCCGCTGTTTAACAGTAGTGAAAAAGGTCCACGTGTTGATGTTTGCGCACCTGGCGGAAATATTACTGGTGCTATTCCCAATGGGAGTACCAAATTTAATAATATTGCTACTGTGCCACACTTAGATAATGGTGGTTATGTGATTGGAAATCTCAACGGTACAAGTATGGCAAGCCCACAAGTTGCAGGCGTGTTAGCGGCATTATTACAAGTACGTCCACATTATACACAGGAGCAGTGTTTAGCATGGTTACAGGAAGTAGGCCAAACAGGAAGATTACATGATCCCACAACAGGAACTCCTGGTACAGATTACATAAATGGTCGTGCATTACAAGGTGCGGCTAACTTATTTTTACAAACTCCTTTTGTAGATCAAAACCCTTATATAATTTCAACATAAGAGGCTATATGTCACTAAAAATTGGAACGAAGTTCGAAGAGTGTATTCGAGATATAGTTACTGAAAAAGTAGATATAACAACTGTATTGCTTATTTTAGACTATGGCGGATATAATTTTGAACACAGTGATGACTGGGAAGAATGCTGGAGTTATCACAGCCATCCATCAGGATTTTGGTATGGATTAGACAAAGACAAAGTTTGGTATACAATAGACACTTTGTACTTTGACAAAAAACTACACACATACGGAAGTATACCTATGCCAGCATGGAGATTTCCTTGGATGGAAATAATTATTCCAAACCAGTATCTGGATGAAATACCACAATTACGTCAATTATGGGAAGAATACTGTGTATTAGCTAAATTAGCTACTCCAGCAGATAAGTACTAGCGTAAAACTTATTTACAATTTAGATGGAGGAGAAGCAAATGTATCACCACAGTGAACAAATGGTTGCAATGTGCGAAGAAATGCAACGTCAGGCTGACCAAATGGAAAAAGAAGTCAAAATGATGTTAGAGATGGAAGGCAGAGCCTGGGGCATTGAACTAGACAGACGTAAAAATGCGAGAGCTCTTATGGAAGAACTATCTGCACATCAAGCAAGTAGTGAATTGCCACAAATGACTTGGGCGTATGTTCCAGAAGAACAAATAACATATGACACCACAATGCCAGATGATTACGTGCCAACAGCATATGATAATGCAAAAATGGCTACAGATCCTGAGTGGATGCCTGAGGAAACAGGACAAGGTTAATAAATACCACTACCCAATAGGGTTTATGGGGACATTAACCCCGTAGCGGCTGGAACCCGCATAGGACTTCAATAGGAGAAAACAAATGGGAAGACCAATTAACAAAAGATTTTTTGGTGCAAGCGGAATTGACGTTGTATATCACAACGGTTCAAGCGCAGGTGCTGGACATATCGTAAAACAAACAGGAAGCAAAACATTCTTATGTGACGGTAACACAACTGAAGCAGAATGTACACTTGTAACAGATGCAGCGGCAAATGCTGCAGGTGAAATGAGTATTGCAGTACCAGGTGCGGCAGGTAAATTTGTTGCTAAGATTTCTGGACACAAAATTGTTGACCAGGACGGCACAGTATACACTTGGAACGGATCAGGAACAGGTGTAGACGTAGACTTAACACCATAATTGTTTTAAAACAATAGACCCCTTGTTATGATAAATACTTCTAACAAGGGGTTTTCTTATGAAAATAAATGAAGTTACACAAATAATCCAAGACAATGAAATTACTCTGGAAGATCATCAGGACTTTCATGAAGAGTTTGGATACCTAGCTTATAGTATTGACGAAAGTGATTTATTTGAAGCAGAGTATCAAGGACGTAAAGTTAAACTTAACAAGCCTATGAGAGGCGATGTTAAGAAGTTTAAAGTTTATGTAAAAGATCCTAAAACAGGAAATGTTAAAAAAGTAAACTTTGGACATGGAGGAACAAGCGCAAAACGTCCAACAATGCGTATACGCAAAAGTAATCCTAAAGCACGTAAGAGTTTTAGAGCAAGACACAATTGCGATAATCCAGGACCAAAAACTAAAGCACGTTACTGGTCATGCCGCAAGTGGTAATGTGTATATAGAGGAGAGAAAAAGATGGCTGAAACAGTAACACCTTTTGCTTATAGAGTGAAGAGTATAAAAAAAATTATAGACGGAGATACATTTGATTGTATCCTAGACCTTGGATTCGATGTTTTATTAGAAGCACGTGTTCGTATGGCAGGCATAGACACCCCAGAAAGTCGTACAAGAGACTTGACAGAAAAGAAGTTTGGACTTGCTAGTAAAGAGTATTTGGTAGAAAAAATCAACAATGCAGAAGATATTATTGTTCGCACAGAACTAGATAACGAAAAAGGCAAATTTGGCAGAATTTTAGGCACAGTATATTTGGACGGCGTTAATGTTAATCAAAAAATGATTGACGAACATTATGCAGTTGGCTATCATGGACAAAGCAAAGACGATATCGAATCACAGCATTTAGCTAATAGAACAGTATTAATTGAGGCAGGTGCGGTAATTATATGAAGTGGTTAATGGTTGTATTATTTGCTACAATGCAAGGAGACATTTATGTCTTTACAAACCCTAAATTTGACTCTAGGGAAGAGTGTATAGCAGCAGCCATGAATCCAGAAGAACAAAAAAAATATGTACGAAAACTAATAATAGAATATGGTAAAGTTATGCCAATACATGGTATTAATTGTTTACAACAAGACGAAATAAAACGACTTATAGAAGATGCAGGTAACCCCCCTAGTGAGACAGCAACATGAGTAATCCTTTAACACAAACTGATATAGATCAATTAGAAGTATTTGCAGATAGATTATTTGCAAAAGTAGGCATTGATGTAGAATTTACACGACACTTTTTAGATCGTGTAAATGATCAGCGTAATCGTAAACAAATTACAATGGCAGAACTCACACGTATGTTTAAACAAGAACAAAAACGTTGGGGTAAAGCAATTGCAAAATTAGGTCCTGATGAAGAAGCTGTCATGAAAGATTTACAGACTGATCTTAACATACCTTTTGCTTTGCGTTGGGATCAAAAAAATAATGAATTAGACCTTATTGCAAAAACAGTAATGCGCAAAAAGGATTTTAAAACAAGTAATCAGGAGTTTGCAGTGGAAGATCGTAAAATCAAAGACCCTATGTCAAAAGAAGTAGCAGTTCGTGGTGTGGGCAGATATAGTTTAGGAGGACTGCAACAAAACTTAGCAAAAAAGTTTGCAGATTTAGCACAACGTGCAGCTACAGGAGAACCAAGCGATTTTCGCCAGATACAATATTTGTTAAATAATGGTGTAATTGATGCAATGATGGAAGGCGTAATAGAAGCATATGACGATCTAGCTCGCCAAACAATATATAGACGCAAGTTTGGAGAAGAAGTTGATTTAGAAAATGCTCCTATTAGTACATATGATGTAAAAGACATGTATGAAAAATGGAGTACAAGTTATAAGAAAAGTATAGATTGCAGTAACCCAAAAGGCTTTAGCCAAAAAGCACATTGTGCAGGTAGGAAAAAGTAAATGGAATTAGATATGGAGTTTTATGTAAGTCAAATTAAAAAACATGAAGAACTAAGACTCAGTACTAATCAACGACAGGCATTTTGGGAAGCATATAGAAAACAACAACAAGGACTAGACGAAGAAACTGGTTTTGACATGAGTAAATTTAGTAATGAAATTAAATGAATTAGAAATAAATGAATTAGATGGTCCACTTGGGGACCTTAAGCGTTGGCTGGATAAAAGCACTCATCAGTCTATGTACAATAAAGCTGCGGATAAAATGTACAAAATACTTAAACGCAAAGAACAGGAAAACGGTGGTAAGTGGCGTCATACACTTGGTTATTATGCAATGCAAATAGGCAGAAGTTTTGCAAATATAGATTACAAAAACCTACACAAAACATTTAAAGACAAATATGGAGACGAATTTCCTACACTAATTACAGAACTCCGTATAGATATACCTAGCGGAAAAGGCATGGGTATTCCACGCAAGAAGATGCCACAAATTAAAAGTAGTGACTATCCTGAATTTGTAGACTACTTGGCAGATAACGGAGCATCCTTTACAAAAGAAACAGTACCAGCAACAAGTTTAAAGCCTGTACAAAAAGAATTTAGCAAAAAAGGTGTTGAGAAACAAATCAAAAAGCTGGCAAAAGACGGTATAAAGAAGCCTGTTATTGCAAGTAGTGACGACTACATTATGGATGGACATCATCGTTGGCTAGTTGCACTTAATACAAGAGATAGTGTAGACATATATCGTGTTAATAAGCCTGGTAAAGAACTACTAGATCTGCTATTAGCTTTTCCTAAGGTATACTTTAAAGATATATACAATGAAGATGATATTGTAGAAGCACCACTTGTTGCAAAGCAAAGTCATATATTTCAAGTAATTAGTACACTTGCAGATAGAAAAGATAACCAACCTTTTCCCATTAAGTTTTATGACGGCGGAACAATGGACGTAAAGCCCAGTACAGCAAAGCGTATTATAGACTTATACTATAAAGCAGAAGATAAAGTAAAAGCGCAAATAATGAAATATTTGCCAACATACAATGGATTCAAGGAAATTGCAATAGCCGCAGGGGCAGTAAAAGAAAGTGCAGGCGTAGGTAAAATTACAAAACAAAACTCTACAGCAGACGTAAAGCCTGGAGAAACAGAACGACAAGCAAAGAAATTCTTTGGCGGTAACGGAAAACCTAAACCATTGGGTGTAAAAGGAGCAACACCACACCAAGCCTTTAACTTGGGTATGACAGAAAACATGAGTGTAACAGGCACTCAACGTGGACAAGAAGCTCGTAAGAAAAAACTTCGCCCAGGTAGTGAAGCCTGGTTTAAACATTGGTTTAGTTTACCTTTAATGAAGCGTGAAGACTTTGAGCAAGCAAAGTCAGAAATGACTGAATACATAAAGGAAAACCTTAATAAGGGTACAAACAAATTAATTAAAACAAAAAAGAATCCAGATGGTTTTACAATAGATTTAATTGTAGGTGGCAAGCAAGTTGGGCAATATACACATGCACGTGAAGATGACATTGTTAGAAATCAAGCAGAGATTTTTCCTGAGTATCGCAACAAAGGATACGGCACAATGCTATTGCTTGCGGCAATCAAAACAGCAGATGATTTAGGACTAGACTTTGAAGAAGATACACAAAGTTTAACACCTGCAATGAGTAGAATATACGATGAATTATCTGATAGTGGAATGATTTATGGGGGCAACGGAGCATGGGCTATAAGTCCAAGTGGAGAAATTGAACTTGAAGATTTTTTAAATGAAAACTTCAAGGACGGAAAAAAGCCAGGACGTAAAGGTTTAGCAAAACGTTCTGGGGTAGATTGTAGTAAGCCAGTTGGTGAACTACGTAAGATTGCTAAAAATAGCTCAGGCGAAAAACAGCGTATGGCACATTGGTGCGCTAATATGAAGTCTGGCCGCAAAAAATCCTAGTTCAGGAGTGGATCAATGAAAAAGCGTATTACAAACGAGGACATCGAAGAAACGATGGGCCCAATGAATAGCGTCGCGAAAGAAGACGCTTTAGTTTATGCAGGAGCACCTGAGGTTAAACATCTAAGTCAATTAGAGCCACATATGGAACGTAATGTACGTGCAAAAAAAGCTAAAATAAAACGCAGTACTACAAAACATGAACGTGCTATTAACAAAGCCGTAAACAAAATGTATTAATCCGATAAATAACATTATGAAAGTGCATGACATTATAAAAGAAACTGTTTCGGGTTCTATTGCCACAAGTATGGGTAATGGTAACGGATTTGTGAATGGTGGTCCAGGCACAAAAAGTCGTAAAGGTAAAAATAAAACTAAAACCAAAGAAACGGCAAGTAAAATTATTAAAAGGGTGTACGATGAGACTGGGTGACATGGAGGAGCGCAAACTTACTGGCGGCGAAAAGCGCAGTAAAGAAGCTCATTACAAAAAATTAAAAAAACACAAGGGCGATTTTATGGATCGTTATGGTGACGAGGGCGAAAGTGTAATGCATGCTATTGCAACCAAACGTGCTAAAGGCGAAAGTGTAGAAGCTGAAGGATACGAAGTACTACCTCGTATGGATAGAGAAAAATATCAAAAAC
>CESM01118005.1_pt1 | contig 15261 bp, 11 predicted proteins | sample 361421 | NCBI WGS metagenome assembly CESM01 (sample SAMEA2622219, study PRJEB7988) | marine metagenome | isolation source: saline water (ENVO:00002010), including | reverse complement strand
TTTCATATAGTTTACCTCTAATTTATTTCTTGCCTCAGTAAGCGCCTTATCTGCTGCATCCTCAGCTTTTTGTTGTGCTTTTTTTTGTTTAGATGCATTAGATAAATTTACTGCCGTTCCTGCTGCTGAGGCTGCAAAAGCAGCTCCCGAAGCTATAGTGCCTGCAGTTATTGCTGTTCCTGCTATTGCTGTTCCTGTTATTATTGCCATATTAAAACGCTTTGATCATTTCTTGTGTGTATGTATCTCCCTTGATATAACCTAACCTCTCGTATGTTTTTACAAGACCATCGTGTTTTATAAGGGCATATGTGTATTTATTTCCATTGTTTTTACAAGTATTAGTGAGGGACTCTACCAGCATTTGCACAGCTTGGTGCTTTCTTTTTTTCTTTGTGTATTTTTTATTTGATATTATCCAGTCCACCCAGGCCACTTTTGAATTTGTTATATATATAAACCCTGCACAAACAGGGGTGTCATTATCTAATACTATTAAACCGCCTTCTCCATCATCTGGCAAAAAATCTTTTGCCGGAGGCTCCCATCCCCAGTCTTCCCACCAACCCACAAGTATATCCTTGTAGTCGGTAGAATTTAGTTTACGAATATTAAATTCCATACTCTAACAAAGATACTAATTTTTACGGATAGCTTTTCATTATCTGAGACTCCACCGCAAAGAGCTCGGCTCGCCCTGGCCCAATGTTTTCTAAAGTCATTAACGCATAGTGTCCAAGGATCCCATGAGACTCGGCTATTGAGTTTTTTAACGCCATCATTAAAGGCGTATTAGTAGTAGGGTTAGTAGCTCCAGATATTGTACTGTCTACTGTAATAGATGTTGCGTCTTTTGTAGTAATTACACCAGCTAATGCAGGAGAGTTTGTAAACTCATTAATGTAATATAAATAGTCTCCAATACTTATTATAGAGTCAATAGGCACAACAAAAGAAAATACCCTAGGATTAGTCATTGTAAACCCAGTGGTCTTACCAATTCCATTTACAGATCTAAAATCAAAATCTGCTAGAGTTGAAGGGGATTGTGAAGTGTTTTTTATAGCCGCATAATAAGCTCCTTCCTTTAGCTCAAACCACGTATTATTAATAAACGCTTGATTGTTCATGTCAGTATTTAGACTTATATTCCACGGCGAGTCTGCCTCTAGTGCAATGGTTTTAAATAGCTTATTATTTAACGGAGAGTCGTTTATAACTGTAGTCATTTTACTGTTGTATTGTACTCCATAAAAATTATTCCGAGACGAATTAGTATTATGTCTATATAAATTCCCGCCTGAAAAAGTATAAAAGTAATTATTCATACCCACCATATAGTCAGGATTGTATGAGTAAAAAGACGGCCACCCTTTCACACCATTACTATAGGTAAGAGTGTAAAGCTCTCCATCAGGTATCTGAGGAGTAGCAATTGGGTTAGGAGAAGAAGGAATTTGTGCCAAAACTATTTATTTTTATAAGACAAATATACAAAAATATAAACCAGCTATGGAATTGGAGTGGCTGTTGGAGTTGGAGTTGGAGGCACGGGAGTTGGAGTTGGAGTTAATGTAGGAACAAACGTAGGTGTCGGGGTGGGTGTTATTTGTGTACCTCCAATACATATTTGTCCCGAGCCTTTGGTTCGTCCCGTCTCATCATTAATAACAAGCTGAAAAGTCAACACTGTATAATCACCACTAGGCATAGGTGTCACTGGATTTGACGGAAAAAAAGCTTGAGTTGGCCCAAAGCTATGAGCTGGAGTCATTATTTCTGCAGGGTAAAATCTAACATACTCATTACCTAAAGAATCTAATATAACACCCACGGCTATTACTTGACCTGAACCACTTAGCCAGTTGCTTCTTATATAAGGACTCAGCCCTGCAGTAAGAGTTAAGTTGTTAGGAAGTGATATTATTTCTCTATTAGCAACGTTATAAGTGACTCCATCTCCACCTAAATATTGTGTAATTACAGGAGCTGATGATCCAGTTCTAACTTCAGCTGTACATGTGATGTAACTCATAAATGCAAATTTACAATTTTTTTGCTTTGTTTATTTTACCTCTCCCTCTATTTGATTTACCCACCCTTTGGATTTGCTGTAGGGCCACACAATATATTTCTTAGGATATTTGCCGATATACTCTGTGTCTATAATAATTTCTTTTACCCCTTTCCAGTGCTTTATTTGTTTTGGCAGTAAATCGTTTCTATGGATTTCTTTGTTGTTTTCATCTTGATATATTACCGCAACAAAAGAATAATCATTTTCCATTAAGCTTTTTGGCGACAGCATAACTTTATGTCTTACAAGTTTATGATAAACTTCTGATCTAACTCCCGGTGGCTTATTATCTAAAGTAGATTGTTGAACAGATCGTTCTTTAAAATTAATTCCTGCAAACATTTGATACCATGACAAAGATGAGATAGGCCCTAAATCATAACCTTTTAATGCGCGCTTTGCACAAGGAGAACACTTTTGATTATCAATTTGTAATAAATTTCTTACTCGTGTTTTAGATGCTTGATCCATTTTATCCCACTGCACATTATCATCCCAATGTTTGGCGCGTCCTTCTCGTGTGTATTCATGCCATGCTATGATAGTATTAGGATGAAACATTTCGTAGCCCCAACTAGTAGCCCTTACTGCTATACTTATTTCTTCACCATGAAAATACAATAAAGGATCATGAGGGACTTCTCTACAAAACCCCCCTATAGTAAATGCAAAATGTCCAGAATAAAACCTAGCCGGAATTGGTTGTTTGGTATTTTTCTTGAGGTGATAAGGGATAAATAAAGCCATACCATCTGGAGAAAATCTATCAAACGACATTCCCCATGGGACTTTCGATCTGTGTTTTGGGTCATTATTAGGGTCATAAGAAGGTAGATAACTAGTTATAAGAGGTCTTTTAATTCCTTTCTTCCGTAGTCTAAAAAACATTTTTATACATTTATCATCCCAGTTTTTCACAAACCGATGATGAGAGTCTAGTTGTAAAGTAAAAAACTCCTTAGTGTAATGCTGTTGAATCTGATTGCGGGCCCAACAAGTTCCCAGCGATTCCTCATAAGGAATATCTATTATTATAAAACGAGAGTCATCTTTAAACTCTTCTAGTGTGTCCCATTTATCCTTAGAACTATGTTGATGTGCGACACATATAGTAAGTTGCTCTGGGTATTTAGCATTATTTATTAAGCTATGCAGCGTTGGTATTAACTCAGGGTCACGATAGCTAGCTATCTGAACAAATATAGAATACATTAGATTTGATTTTATATATCAAATATAATAAATATTAAACTACAAAAGATGGTCCTCCTGGGCCTGGCCCTTGTAAAGTACATGCTTGACAATCTGGCCCTACTTCTACAACTAAAGTTAACGCTGGGGTAGTATTTGTAATAAAATTTGCTGGCGTGGTTGTTTGATTAATTAATTTCCAACACACCCCTCCGTATGCATCTTTTCCATCGTCTCTGTACACAAAACCAGCTCCACCATTGTTAAATAAAGGATCATTTACTGGGTTGGTTGATACTCGTAAATTATTTGTCGGTTGCCCACTTGGATCGCACGCTTGTAACATCCAATACGATTCTGTCGGACACCCAATTACCTTACCTGTAAAGCCTGGCTCTCCATCAACGACACCGTTTACGTCGATAAGTTTCAAATCAAAAATTTCTGTTTTACCTGCCAACTGAGAATCTGGCAAAAGGTTTTGATTTATTGTGAATATAGTTGCGCCTCCATCATTTGTGTTACGAGTGTATGCCTCAAGCGCATAATGATTTTGAGTTCTAAAATAAAAGTCTGTTGAATTGTCGCTACACCTTGTTAATTGAACTACGAGTTCTGTAGTAACGTTAAATTCTGGACAGCCTGTTTCACCTGCTAAAAGAGACAGAACTAAATCTCTCCCCCCTGGATTTTCTAATTGATCTGCAACCGAGATGTTTCCTTGAGCTGCCGTTGCCGAATCATATACATAATATTCCTCTGGTGTAGTATTGGTAGTAACAAACCTTTGATTTACTCCAGGTTTATTAGTAATAGTTCGCTCAATCCAGCCTCCTACTGGAGTCTCTCCATTAGACCCAGAACACCCATTTAATTTATAAAACATTGTAGGTATATCCGATGGTTTAGGTTCAATGGTTCCTGTTAAAACATTTGTCACTGTTGTCCCTGACGGATTAGGAGGCATTAATCCACTTGGATTAGTAGCGTTAAAATCGTTTGATTGAGAAAATTGAAATCCAACTCCTGGGGTTGCAACTATAACAAAATTGTATGGAGCTTGATCAGGACCCGATTGAGTTACGGGTAGAGGCGCTCCACTCCCGCTATAACCAGATCCAGAAAGAGTGTAGTTAATACCTAGAGTACCAACAATATTATTTGTAACATTTTGTGTTACATCATAAATAGTTGATGTTGGAGGAGGAGGTGCAGCACAGTTTGCACAAGCAGCTTGAGGCTGCAGAACTCCGTTTATCTGCTCTCTTGACACCGCGCCATTTGAATAAAAACCATCGGCTGCTAACGTAGTTAGATCTATATCAGTATATATAGAGGTAGCTTGCTCTAAAGATAATCCGTCCATGTAAAAAAGTGCTTCTGTTGCCATGTTGTTTTATATTAAGTTGGACAATTAATTCTTAAATCCCATTCGGTGCTGGATGTCGGAGCATAGACTTTAATAGTACACGTTGTCGTTGCTGTTGTTTTTTGAAAGCTAGTTGAAAACCACTTACCTATAAATCCAGGCACACATCCGCCATTTGGTATAGTGGGTAAGGGAGCAGCGCCATTAGGGGCATATGCATTGCCAGCATAAGGACCATTAGGTTCTACATAGAATGTACCGGTTGCAGGATTTATAGATTTTAAATTATTATGAAGCTGCCTCAAAAGACCATCTGAAAAGTCTCCTAAATATTGAGTGTCAACAACTACTGCTCCATCAAATTCCACAATAAGCCTGTCTGGAACTTGTTTTACATTAAATTCTATATTTACAATCCCTGTGCCTGAGCCTAAAGTGTACGTTTGTTCATCTGGATACGCAACTCCACCAGAAAACGCTGAAGCGCTGCCGCAAGGCGTGGTAGGAGTCAAGGGAACACATCCACAACAAGCATTGAACGCAGTAGTATTATTGCATAACGTTGCCGCAATAATGTTTCTATAATCCCATATCAAATACAAATTGTCATCATCCTTTGTCATAGTTGGCATAGTAAAAGTGGCATAATTAGTTGTGCCGTCTGTTATTATAGGGGAGGCCTCTGCAGAAGCGGCGACTAAGGAATTTATATCTGTGACGTTATTATTATATACAGTTGCGCTTCTTAAAAAACGCAACTTATTAGAGCCTTGATTAAAATCATAAGTGTCCGTTGAAAACTTATTACTTATTATGCTTACGATTGCGCCTTCATCTGGAACAGTATTAGACCCTAAAGATCCTTTTAGGGTTTGATATTGCGATATTATAGTCCCAGATCCCTCATTAAATTGAACTAAATTACTTTGTGTTGGGGAAGAAAATACATTGTCTGTCCATCGATATTCATTATGTATTGTTTGTGTTGCACTAGAGTTGCTAGTTAAGGCAATATTATAAACAGTAATTAAACTTTCTACAGGACAACTTACCGTAACCTCCGCTGAATCTGCCACTAAAGCAGAGGTGCTTGCTTCGATAGTCACTTCTGTTTCCTCTATACTATTTTTCGGTATAGTAAAACTTCCGCTTACATAAACTAAACCACTTGAAAACTTAACCCCATTATAATATGCATTAAATGTATAACCAACTCCAGTGTTTGTTCTCTCAGTAACAATTGGTGAAACACCAGCTTCTGTTTCTATTTCTTCTAAACCTCCGGCAGGAGTATTTGGCTCTGTAATAATATCATCTTGCGAGGCATTAGGGATAATATAAGAAACAGTTACTTGACCTACTTCTTGACCCACATCGACACAATATAAATTTCTTTTACCTGGCTCTATTAAAAGATTTTCTGACACATCACACGATAGGCAAGATGTAAAATCAAATGTGTTCTGTAGATTTTTAGCTAGTACAAATTCATTCATGTAAGGGTCATAACCTCCAAGTTTTTGTGTTCCTAAAGAATCAATAAAGAAATCTCTAAACCAACCTCTCATTCCTTGCTCTGATATAACAGTAAGCTCCTCCATTCCTGCAGCTCCTCCTCTTAATCTTATAACTGCACCTCTTTTTGCGTCTACAAAATATTTATCAAATCCCCAAACTGCAAAACTCTCAGGGTTATTACTAATTCCATACTCCTCATCTCTAGAGATTTGAACTCCTAAAACATTAGGAACACTTACTAAAGTTCCTCCGCCTGAAGCATCAGTTAATAAATCCTTACCTACAGGTACGTAAGAGATTTTATCTTCTTGAAGCGTTAAAATATCAGTTCTTCTTGCGTATAATTTTCTAATTGGACCAAATGAATCTTCTAAGGGGCTAAAGTTTGCAAGCCCTAAATTAAATTCATTTAGTTTATTTACATTACTCTCATCATTAAACACCCCGCTGTAAGTTAAATCAGCAAAACGATGAGCTTCTTTAAATATCTGAGACGATGTAGTTGTTGTTCTGTTACCAAAATTCATTGGCTTACCTGTAATAGAGTCTCTAATTTTATAACTTTCAATACCGTTTCCAAAAGCTATACAATTATAAAACCCTGTATCAATAATGGCATCTTGGCCTGTAACTAAAGCGGAATTATTAAAATCTATAACTTGATTTTGTCTATTCCCCACGTGTTGTCCAAATGCATCTATAGGAAATGATAGGTCATTTTCATACCATACATCTGGCAATGCATCAAGAGGTTGAGTTTCAAAAACTATATTAGTGCTAGTTCTAATTACTTGTATATCCACTTCTAAACCACCTGTTCTTGATGCGCAACTTCGATCTCCTGTTACTCCTAAAAAAGTCTCACCAGTAGCACTCCCCCCGCTAGAGCTTTCAAAAAACTGAAAAAAGAATTTTGCATTAGCTTGAGATCCAGCAGGCCAGTCTGAATTATTAGGTGTGGCTGTTGTAATAGGAACTATAGCTGAGTTATAAATTATTTCTCCTTGGAACTCTCCAGCTTCATGACCACATATAAAATTTGAGTTGGTTTGAATTAATCCTGTAGTTGCAGTTCCAAGCCCTTCGCTGTCAAAAAATTCTTTAAAATTTGCATAATTATTTTTTGCTATAATTGTTTGTTCATATCTCCAAACTCTTCTTTCGCATCTTTGCGAACATTCTGCTCTACCGTTTCTAATTCCTTCTATGGTAATTTTAACTTGACTTGCCGCTGGTATATCGTAGTCTATGTATTGAGATGTCCCAGTACCCCCTGGATTTTCTATGCTTACTGGATAATATATTTTAGGATAGCGATCAGCACCACTAACTGATTGAGTTATATTTCCGTAACTAATAACACTTCCCAAACTATCACCAGATTCAACAGCAAAATTATTGGGAATCATTTTCATATAGGTTCCAGCTGGGGCTTTTATCTTGTCTCCACTTGGATTTAATGGATTAGTAAACTCTACAAAGCCTGCGGCCATGTTTTCTTTTTCCAAGACTACCGCATTAACACAGGATATTTTTGCACCAGTAGAGTCACTCTTTACAATTAATCGATCTCCTGCCTCTACCTTATTTGCATTCTCTCCTTCTAGTAAAAAATAAACTGCATTGGAATTATCAGCCTGAACAAAAGTAGAAACATAGATGGTTTCATAAGTCGACTTATCAGGTTTTATACAAAATTTGTATCGGGTTGCCCAGTACGGAGCGACTTGTGCTGTAGGCCCTCCTGATTGTCCCCCTGGAATATTTACTATAATACTGTTTTTTGTTGCAGACGCTCCACAAGGAGTTGATACAGTATTAAAAGGGCTGACTAAAGCTGTTGATGATCTATTAAAATCATCCATATAAATAACACCTATCTCATAACCCCTGTTACTGTGAAGACTATAATTGTCCGATGAAGTAATAAAGGATGAAGCAACACTAGTTAGCTCATAATACTCATAAGTTACATTTAAACCATCAATCCATTTCATAGCAACTATTTGTATCACGATACTATTAGGTTGGCTTATTTGACCTGAAACTAAAAACCCTTGTGCTCCTGCAGTTATACCGCTTTCGCTTTTAGTAAAAGAATCTAAATTATTGGGTATTGCACAATTAAATGCGTCTGTAAATGTAAACCCATTACATGAGTTTGGAACTGTTTGTATGCTAGAAGCGTCACCTATGGCATCAATAAAATCAGCATCTTGAGTTAGTTCATAAGCATTAGTATAATCTCTTAGAAGCTCGTAGCTAAAACTAATAGATGTTACACCTGTAGCTGTTGTCGGAGCTGGGCCTTGAGCTTGATAAAAAGAACTATGGGTAAACGCTATATCCCAAGATATTTGAGTGCCTCTTTTTAAGTCTTTGCTCTCTAAATTAATTCCAAAAGTCGAATTAGGCACTGTTCTAGTTGTGCCATATGAATAGACGCTATTTTGACCTATAACACTATTAAGCTCTGACTGTTGTATTTCTTTTTGTTCAAGGGAAGTTTGATAACTAAAATTAACTGCATTATTAAACCTGTCTTTTAAATTGTACCCTTCAAAATAATTACCATACACAAGCCTGTTGCCCATTAATGTTTGTGCTTGTGCTTTTAACGGAACATTATCATAAAGCCTAAGTATTTCATTTTCAGGTAATACAGTAAATATTTTTTGATTGTCAAAATTAAACGTAAAGCTATTGTTATTGCCCAATCCCATTACTGCTTTATCAAAGCGTTCTATAATTTTAATCGTGGGATCAGACATTTCTTTAAACAAAAGCTCCACTCCTGTTACTAAAGGGCCACCAGTGTCAAAAACAATATCTACGGCATTTATGGTATTAACCATTCCTTCGTTTAAAAAACTATTGGGGGTAAATTCAAAAGAACCAGCCCTAAAAGCTGGATCACTAAATTGCGATACAGCTGAAAACTCTCCGTTTTGATACTGATATCTATATGCAAAACAAATAAACCTGTCTTCTAAAAAAGTACCACCGTTTGGTATAGTTTTTAAAACAATAGAAGGCGCAGCAATTGGTGGTTTTTTTATTACCAGTATACTTTCCGCGCTAAATTGATCTGTATATGACATGCTATATTGTTAAAGTATAAGTTATACCGTCAGCTAAATTTAATCCGCTAAGTTGAAGTGCTCCTGTAGATTCTGAATTGTAAACATTACCATTGTCGTCTATATTTGCTATTGATTTAACAGAGTAATTACAAGAAAAAATTCCAGAAGACCCATCACTTCCTGATATATTACCTGATATAACCCCTGTCCCTGGGTTTGAAACCCCTGAAGATAAAATTAAACTCATCACACCGTTTCCATCTGTGTCTTGAATAAATTGTGTTAGGGCTAAGCCATTTGCGTCATTCACTCCTTGTATGCCGTAGCCAGGAGTTGTTTTTGGAAACCCAACAATTGGAGTGTTTGAGTTAAACACTGTAATGTTAGGATTATAGCATCCTACCCCAGGTAAATTTATTTGAGTAGTTGTTGGTGCTACTCCTAAACCTATACCCGCTGGGGACCCTGGACATCCAAAAAGTGTTCCTCTATGAAATCCTACAGTACCTGTTCCACTTATAATAGTTGAACCGGCGGTGAAAACAAAAGCTGTTGTTTGATTAGGGTTAACTATTACTGAAGTAGTTTCTGCTGGTTCTCCATATGCATTTTTTACATTTATAAACCTTGGAGGATTGAGAAAATCAGTAAAAAACAACAAATCACCTACCTTATCGGTTCCAGTTATTAAAAACTTTGGGTTAAAATTTAAAGTAGTATTTTCACCTGTGCCATCATCTATGCTAATTATATGATAAGTTAATTGTCCCGTTAACACATTTAAAGAGACTATCATGTCTAGTTTTCCTGTATTACCTAAAGAAAAATTAGGGTCGTGGACAAACCAATACAAGGTTTCGTTTGCTCCGTCTTCATAAACACCGATTGTTCTAGCTTCACTACTCAAAGGTGTGTTAGAAGCTGTAATCGGATCTATAAAATATAACTCGGTTAATCGAGAATTACCTTTAGCGTTTTCTACTGATCCTACTTCTGATTCTTCAGTCGATCCTAGCCTTACATTTAACGCATCTACATACTCGCCGTTAGGTAGCAGCCTTTCGTCAAGGCTTTTGTTCATTCGCCCTAATACAAAATTTCTTTGCGTTTTTGCCATTTTATTTTAGCCACTTGTTTTCCCCTCTCATGTTCATCAACAAACGCCCTGGGTGAATATTACTTAACCGTATTTTTGCATTTCTTAACAATGCTGATTTATCTTTTCTTGCTCTATTTATTATATATTCCTGAACTCCGAACTTGCTATTTAATACCGCATACTTAATATAGGCGTATATGTAATCCTCAAAAAGTTTATTCAAAGTAACTTGAGAATCATCCCCGCCTTCCATACCATCTGAAATATACTCTAATATACACTGCTCGTTAGCCATGGTAGAATTAAAATTAATAACCCCTGCTTTCTTGTCTATGGTAAAGGTAGGGTTTATGTTAGCTGTTTCTGTGTTAAGCCCATAGCGAGCGCCTATGAAGGTATCGTAATAATCCTCATTGTAAGGTGGATTATTATCTTGATCTAAGTTGGCTTGATTTAAATAAATACTATTTAACGATCCGTCTGTTCTAGCAGTGTCTAGAGCTGATGTTTGTGTGTTAGCATTATCATCAGCGTCATAAGTAAAAGTAGCTGTAGCAGATTGCACGTATGATAAGGCTGACTGAACTTGTATATTTTCAACTAACGGTCGTATTGTATTGTTTTTAAACAACGAAACACGAACCCAATTTACATAGTCTGAAGGCAACACAAATCTTAAATCAGAATAAACAGTAAGCTGTAAAGATTTTATTTCTTTAAACGCATCATAGTTTAATTCTTGAATACCCCGTTTAGCATGAAACAATATTTTATACCTTTCTTCGTTATTAATTAACGAATGGTTTCCATCATACATCAATAGAAAATTATTTACTATATCAGTTAAACTAATGTATTGATATGATCCCCAGTTTAAATCTGTAGGGGTAACACCATCATTAGTATAATATTTTTTTTGATCTATATATGCCATAATTATTGTTCTTGATTTTGCATTTGTTCTTCAACTTGACCAAACTTAAACACATCTCCCTCTCTAATAGATATACCAACATATTGAAGAATTTTAGAAACCAAATCATTTCCATCGTCTATCGGTAATTCAAAATCCTGATAATCAGCTTGACTCTGATCAAAAATAGGAGCTCCGCCTGCTATTGTAGTAAAAGTCCACTTCGGATCTTTTGGGTATCTTATGTATTGTGCCACCACTTGTCCCATTGAAGAGACAGTATTAGGATGTAAGATTATATTATTAGCTTCTTGAGTGTAAGCTGGATATGTTATATTCGGCGATGTAAGCGATGAATTGTTTAGCATAGTTATTTTACTATTATTTACTAGTTCCGCTTCAGCCGAAAGATTGGATGATGAATATATTTTATAATTTTTTCCTGTAACCGTAATTAATGTAGTATTAATAACAAGGGTTGTTGTGTTTGTAAAACCTGTTATTAAAGCTGTCGTAACAACATTGTCATTTAATACAATAGAAAGAGTTTTTCCTACAAGGTCTGCAGTAAAATTAGCTGCTGCATCTATTAATTCGTTTCCAGCATTTGCTGCCGCTACACCCGTTGTGGTTCCTGTTGCTGTTACTGTAGAGTATATTAGAACTTTATTTAACAGATAATAATCAGCTCCTGTTGTTGCCGCTGATGGCATTGTGTATACATTGCCTAAACCTGAAGGGGCTTGTGTGGTAGAAGTGGTATAGGTTTGTGCTAAACTAGCTGTGTCTGAAAATGTATCAATAACCTCTTCATATCCTTTTTTAATATCCGCATATCCTGTTCCTGATAGTCGTGCGTTTTCTTCGTTTATTTGTTGATTATATTGAAAGAAATATTCGTCAAACAAATCTAATTGAGCTTGTTTTGCAAATAGATTAAAATCACTTGGTGAAATATAGCCGTAGTTATTCTTGTTTATAATTGCTAAAACTGTATTTCGTACAGAATTTATCATTGTTATTCTTTTACACAAAGATAAGTAAAAAAAAAAGAGGTCAATTTTTCATGACCCCTTCTCTAAATAGTAAAAAATAAAAAGGATATTAAAATAGATTTACATGTTGTTAGCCAATCCAGACAAATGTTTTAATGATTCTAAACCTTCATCGGTTTGAAAAAAAGACGCTATTATATATATAGGATCTTCTTGATAAGGAACATTTAACATTTTCTTTTTATTAGATGGAGTGTTAAACCACACCTCTTTGTTATTATTTCTAAATTGCAAAATCTTTTTATCAAAGAATAATTGGATCTTGGCATTTAATTTTAATGCTGGATCTTTGAGTAACAATAAAAAGTCTTTAGGCTGATTTTTTGCAAACACCAGAATATCTCTTCTTAGTTCAGCAGTAGTTATAGTTGTAACATCTTGCTGAAATAAAACTCTTCCAACGTTTTCCACTTGGTCTACAGTTAACTGCCTAGCTTCTATTAATGCGTCTACCTCAGCATTTAAGTCGTCAACAATTTGCGCTGCATCTTTTGCTTTATCAACCTCAACATAGACCCGTCCGTTTCCTGGGTGGTATGCTAAGAATTTTTGTAGGACTTGATTTTCTTTACGCACCGTTAAAAAACCATTCTCAAAAACTATAGGCTCTAATATTGCATTATCATCTTGATCTTCTTGAAATGGAGAGTTTTGGTTTCTTGCATAACGCAAAGCTTTATTTGTTCCTGTTTTTTCGTCAAACCACAATAAAGGAAACCTCTGAGTATGTCTTGACGCTAAAATTAAGGATAGTGGCGCTGTTTCGCGCGTTAGTTTGTAGATTTTATCTACGTATTTAGTAGTAGTTTTCATTTGATTAGATTTAAATTTTATAAAAAAAGGGGGAATCCTAAGACTCCCCCGAAAAAATACTCATTTATTACTCTTGGAAGATAAAGAAGTTGTTAGCACCTAAAGTACAAACAGCTCTTTCTGACAAGAAGTTTACTTGCATGTTATCAACATCACTTGTCATTGCACCACCAGCAGAACCAGTAATCCAAGTCTTGTAACGTCTGTCTTCTGTTTCAGAAGCTCTATATCTAACATGTAAGAAAGGTCTCTTAGCATTTTTACCAAGGATTTGGTCATAAACACTAGTTGATCCAGCTGGTACAAGAAGTCCGTTAACACGTCCTGATCCTGCTCCTGTTGGAAGTCCACCTCTCATAGTTGGGTCATTTAAGTATTTCCAGTCAGTCTTGTAGAAGTCATAACCTCTTCTGAATCCAGAAAAACCTAAATTTAACGCCATCTCTTCGTCATTGTCAAAAAGACCATATGAAGTACCATTAGCTCCGTAAGAGTTTTGTGCAGCTAACATATCATCAATATCAAAAGCAAACTGACGATCAACAAACAATACGTTCTCTTCAATTGCTCCTTGCTTATCTAGACGACTAATTACATTGTCAAAGTCAGCCAATACTGTTGGGTTTCCACCGTCCCAGATATTACCTCTTTGTTGTACAGCATAAAATATACCATCTGACCCAGCTCCTGGATCAGCAGCAGCACCAGCGCTACCAAGAATAGCAGCAGCACCTGAGTTTTGCTCAGCAGGTACAGCTTCAATCATTGCTGTTTCTAAGAAATCATCAAAACGTAGTCTTGTTTCATGCTCAGACTTTAGGTACCATAAGTATCCTGTTCCGCCATCTTCAGTTGTAATTTCAATCCATCCAATTTGAGCCATATCAGACCCAGACACATTATAAGTATCTTTTATGATAATTGGCTTATTGTCAAAAATGAAATCATTTGATTCAAGAGACCCTTGCATTCCTGCTGTCCCTTTTTTAAATTCTGATCCGTAAATAAACACTGTAACATCAGCATTACCTGCTCCAGTTCCTGCAGTTACTAATCCACCTGCTTCATAGAAATCAGCTGTGAATTGTCCTCTACCTCCTCCAGCGTTATTAACTGCACTTACTACAGCTTTGTTTGATCCTGAGCCGTTGTTTTGAACAACTACAACAGTTTGTCCTACTCTAATAACTTGCTCAGCAGCTGCTGGATCTAGTACGTCATTTACTTGAAAAGTTACTTGGTCTGCACCTTGTGCCCCTCCACTTCCTACACTAGTGTATTTAGTATGTAATCTACCTTGCTCAGCCCATTTGATAAGGTCAGAGTTAGTAGGCATCTCAGCACCTACCATACGTAGGAAAGATGAGATTGTTCTGTTACCATAACGCTCGAATTCTTTTTCGTAAGTGTCTGGTAAATATTGATTTAACCAATCAAAATCTGCATTGGTTAAATAGTTTTGTGCTGTAGGAGTTCTCTCTGAACTCGGCGTTAGCGCAAAAGTTGGTGTGGATTTTACTTGTCCTGCCATGATTATAAAATTTTAAATTATTATTAAGTTCTCTTTATACTTTTAATTTTTAGCCCATTGCTCGAAGGCGATGAAACTGATTTAACTTGGAACCCTGACTTAGCAACTGCCTCAGGTGTATTACGCTCAGACATATTAATGTTTTTTGTTTTGCGCATTACATCTTCAGTAGCACTTGACTTCCCTTGCTCATAAAAAAATTGAGCAAACTTATCGGGATTCATAGCTATAGCTAAAGATCTGTGGTATCCTTCTGGATCATTTAAAAGTCCTTTGTCGTCAACAAACTTATTTACAAAATTCATTGGCGTCTCTTGAGCTTTCTTTAATTCAGAAGCACTCCCAGGTGTAAAGTATATATCGCTTTCATCTAAATTGAACTTAAAACCTTTAAATTCACTGTTGAACAATTCATTACTTTTTTTAACAAACCATTCGCTTTTGCGAGTCGCTTCTTCCTGCTGACTTTGAGCCGTATTCACATATTGCTTATAAACTTGGTATTCTTCTGAATCAGCAAACGAGTTTTCCCTTGACTCAAGGGGCAACTTATATTGTTCCTGCTGTTCTTTAAAGAATCTTTTTGCTTTAGCAATAATCTTTTTCTTTGCT